>Ga0210407_10000091_pt1 | contig 118543 bp, 101 predicted proteins | sample IncBWC27MmetaG_FD_150860 | JGI IMG/M metagenome (GOLD analysis project Ga0210407, IMG submission 150860) | Forest soil microbial communities from Barre Woods Harvard Forest LTER site, Petersham, Massachusetts, United States - Inc-BW-C-27-M | ecosystem: Environmental > Terrestrial > Soil >...
GGACGTTGCGTGTGGGCGACACACTGCGTCCGGAATCGCGAGGCGCCGTTGCCGCGCTGAAGGCCATGGGCCTGAAAACAATCCTGCTCACCGGTGACGCACGCAGCATCGCGAATGAAGTTGGCAAGGCGCTGGGAGTAGATGAAACCGCGGCGGAATTGCTCCCGTCGCAGAAGGTGGAACGCGTAAAGGAACTGGTCGCGCAGGGCCATATTGTGGCGATGGTCGGAGACGGCATCAACGACGCTCCGGCGTTAATGCAGGCGAATGTGGGTGTGGCAATGGGCTCGGGAACGGACGTGGCCCGGGAGAGCGCCAGCATTCTCCTGATTGGCAACGACCTCTCGAAATTTGTTGAGACTGTCAGGGTGGCCAGGCGCTGCCACGGGATCATCCTGCAGAATTTCACCGGCACGCTGGTCGTGGATGGAATCGGCATTGGCCTGGCTGCCGCCGGACTGCTGAATCCTCTGCTCGCGGCATTTATCCACGTTTCCTCGGAACTCACCTTCATTCTGAATTCCGCGCGGCTGCTGCCGCCCAGCACGAAGGCCAGCGTCAACTGACGGCAGGGAGGAAGAGCGCGGCGGAGTACTATTGCTCTCTGCATTTCCGCGTGCCATGCTACCGCCGGAGCGTTCTGGGGAGATGGCCGCGAGTCCATTCGTGCGGGGGGCATACGGAAGGGCGGGGATACCTACCCTCAAGGCCGCCAAGGGGATTACTAGCCACCAACCACTCGCCACTAGCCACTGCATTTCTAATCGTTACATCCCGAAATTAGAACCACCCGTAACCCACTCAAAACAAACGACGGTAGTACTTTCTAATCGTTACAAATTCGTCCCCTCGGGAGGAGTGGCGTCCTGGTTAACACATCGCCCGCGTCGGCCTTTCTACCCGGTACAGCGTGAAAGTAGAAATCGCCGTAAACCCTTCCCGGTCAACAACATGGTTTTTTCTACCTGGTACAAAAAGCCCTCCCCCCGGGGAGTGGCCAACTCGCCAACAGAAGACCCGGTTCCAAAACGGGAAAACAGGGATCCTTCGCGCAGGCTCATGTGGATAGAAGCAAGGACGGCGAGTGACTCAGAGCAATTGCAATTGCCTGCTTTCAAGGGCGAGGAGCTTCTCCTTGATCGGCAGGCCGCCTCCATATCCTGTCAGCTTACCGTTGCTCCCGATGACCCGGTGGCAGGGAATAATGATAGGAATGGGATTTTGGCCGTTGGCCAAACCCACCGCGCGGACCGCCTTCGGCCGCCCGATGCGATCCGCAAGCTGGCCGTAGGAGATCGTCTTTCCGTAAGGGATGGCGAGCAAATTCTTCCAGACTCTCCGTTGGAACGGCGTGCCCTCGAGCGCGAGAGGCAGATTGAACTCCTTCATCTCCCCGCGGAAGTAGGCCTGAAGCTGGCGAATGGTTTCCTTGAACGGGGCCTGGTCCCGTTTCCATGTTCGTTCTGCATGTACGGCTCGTCTGCTGCCGGAAAAGCTGACGAAGCACAAGCCGCGATCATCCGCTGCCAGCAGCAGCGGCCCTACCGGGCTTTGAAAATTCGTGTAGTACATTTGAGTCACCCGATTCGAAACGGCTCCGGCCGAACAGCCAACATCCCCGGAGAATCTGCCTGGAATATACCAGAACGCGGAGAATGCTTCGGAGACAAGGTCCGAAATCGTCCGGCTTCGCCATCCGGAGGAAATTCAAATAACGCCAGCCTTATTTTTCTCAATCCTGTAAACTCCCGTCGGCGAAATTTTCCGCACCGGGTGAAACCGCAAATGATCAGCCTGCTTTCCGTCGTGGCGTTGGGATTTTTTCTCGGCATGCGCCATGCCACGGACCCCGATCATGTCATTGCCGTCACCACAATCGTCGCGCGCCATCGAAAGATCGCTCATGCCGCCTTGATCGGCGCGCTCTGGGGCCTCGGTCACACGCTTACCATTTTCGTCGTGGGCGGAGGGATCATCCTATTTGGCTGGGTGATTCCCGCACGCGTGGGGCTCTCGATGGAGCTTTCTGTTGGGCTGATGTTGGTCCTGCTCGGCGTCCTGAACCTTACCGGCTTCTTTAACTGGATTTCGCAAACGTTCACAGCCATTCACGCCGGTGATGGCGCGATTCATTCTCACTCACACGATCTGGCAAACACTGCTTCCACTCATTCGCATGAGCGGAATGCGCATCCGGATTCGCCCGATTCCGGGCACGCGTCGCTCGGCTGGTTGGATCGCCACTTCGGTCAGATGGGGTTCTACCAGGTGGTGCGGCCGCTGGTCGTGGGACTGGTTCACGGCCTGGCCGGTTCTGCCGCCGTGGCGCTGCTGGTTCTGACCACCATTGGCAACCCCCGATGGGCCATGGTCTATCTGCTCATCTTTGGAGTCGGGACCATCGCGGGGATGACGCTGATCACCGGCTCACTCATTCTGCCGTTTGCTTACGCGGACAAGCGATATTTGAGGCTCAATCGGGGACTGCGGGTTGCTTCCGGACTGATCAGCGTGACGTTTGGCCTGTACTTGGTCTATCAAATCGGATTCGTTGCCGGATTGTTCACCGGCCATCCCCATTGGACGCCGCGCTAACTTATGTGTGACTTTCGTCTGGATGGATTGGAGTCTCGAGCCTCACGCCGCCGAAGGGGCTCGCAACGTGATCAATGTAATTTCCGGAGGTACGCCGAGCCGCACGGGCACTCCGATCGTTCCCAATCCACGGTTCACGTAGAGCGATGCGTGCTTCGCCGCGACTCCCGTGGCCCCGGCGCCGTTCCCCATCGGAAGCTGATACATTCCGGCAATGAATTTCGTCATGAAACGCGCTGGACTGAAGGAGTGATCCACTATCTCCACCTGCACTTGCCCCCCGTGCGTATGGCCTGCGAGACTCAACTGAATTCCCAGCTCGGCCGCGCGCTGGAACGAATTCGGATTGTGGGACAGCAGGATATTGGTGATGTCCCGCCGGACCAGCGGCGCGACGTCTTGCAGCATGGGCAGCCGGGCGCCCGATGGTTTGCGCTCGCGCTGGTAGTCCACGCCGATCAAATTAAATTTCTCGCCGCGCCATGCCATCTCCCGATTTTCCTGGCGCAGCAGGCGCATTCCGAACCGTTCGAAAAGTTGCTGAGTGCGCTCCTCGGCTCCGGCGTAAATTTCGTGGTTGCCGTTGCAGCCCCACACTCCCAGCGGCGCGCGCAACCGGGCCAACTCCGTGATGCAATCTTCCAACGGATCATTCGCGCTGGTAATGAAGTCTCCTGTCACTACCGCGAGGTCGGCGCCCAGCGCGTTGGCCATCTCTACGGCGCGGCGGATCTCGCTTCGCGGCATGAAGTCGCCGGCGTGAATGTCGCTCAATTGCGCGATGCGCAGCCCGTCGAGTCCCGCGGGCAGATCCGCAACGGGGATTTCAATCCTCTGAATTTGATAGCTGAGCCGCTCCTTAAAAAATCCGTACGCGCCGGCGACGAACGGAATTCCGCCCGCCAGATACGCCGCGCGGGTGAAGAACGCGCGCCGTCCGCGGTCGATGCGTTCGTGGTTTGCCGGCGCGGCCGCCGCCAGGGCAAGTTTCGAAATCCAGTTGAAGGCGCCAGTCAACCCGACTGCTGCCAATGCCAGAAACGAAACGGCGAGCCACAACCGCGAGAGGAGTGTCACAGCGGCGATCCAGCCAGTGCGCGGCAGAAAATGGCCCAGCGCAGAATCCAGAACCGTGATGGATATCACCGCGACGGCAGTAATACAGGCGATGCGCAGCGCTTCCCGAATCGCCGGCCGCCCTACACGCCCGCAAATCCGCCACGCGCGAACGAACCAGAACCGCTGCACCAAATATGTGATCAGCAGAAAAACGGTGCTGAATAGAACCTGGAGAGGGATAGAAGCTGATGGGCCCCGTAACACAATTGCCTCCGGATTATGATCGAACTGAAAATCATATGAATTGCTTGAAACCAATCTCTAGTAGATCGCATCGGAAACCGCAACTTATCGATAGTACCGCCGGTGCGTTTGCTTTGCATCTTTAGCTTAGATGCGCGTTCCAGCTTCAACGGTTTTTGGGCTGGCCGTGGACAGGTGGGCCAGAAACGCGTCCTGCACGCGGGTAAGAGATCTTCCCTTGAGCGTGACTGCCCCGATGGTCCGCGCGGCGCGCTCGTCAGACACCGGGACAAATCGGCATCCGGCCTGCTTCACGACGGCCATCTCCGGAACAATCGAGACTCCCAGGCCTGCATTCACCATGCTCAGAATGCTGCTGAACTGGCCGCTCTCAAAAATCACCTGGGGGTTCACCCGTGCGCGCTTGCACGCCTGCACCGCGGTTTCCCGGAAGCAATGGCCGTCCCGGAGAAGTAGGAAAGGCTCGTGGCGAAGTTCGGCGAGCGAAACGGCAGGACGGCGCGCGAGCGCATGTAGCTCGGGAAGCACGGCGAACAATTTTTCCGTCCTCAGCGGGGCAGATTTGAAATCGTGACTGCGCACCGGCAATGGCAGCGCGATCACTGCTACATCCACGCTTCCGGCGCGAAGCTTTTCAAGGAGGAGCGGTGTAATTTCTTCCACCACGGTGACGCGAGCCTGCGGGTACTTGCGTGAGAACTCCGCCAAGCGCGGAGGAAGGAAGTAAGGCGCGATCGTTGGAATCACACCGACCGCGATCGGCCCGCCCACGGAGGCCTTCCGCTCCACCACATCGCCGCGTGCCGCCTCCAGCTCGCGAAGCACCGACCGGGCGCGCGGCAGAAACGCGCGGCCCAACTCGGTCAGGCGGACAGTGCGGCCCAGGCGGTCGAACAAACGGGCGCCCAGCTCGTCCTCGAGCTTGCGTATCTGCTGTGAGAGAGAGGGTTGGGAGACGTGCGTCAGTTCAGCGGCGCGGCTGAAGCTGTTAGTTTCCGCGATGGCGCAGAAGTAACGGAGCTGGTGGAGTTCCATAGGCGTCTCCTATTCATTGTATGCGAACTATATATTGGAAGTATAGCTCCCGGGAGCCTATGGTCGCTTGGAAAGGAGAATCCATGCCTCAAGATCCCAAGAAGCTGACCACTGACGCCGGCCGTCCCGTGGGCGACAACCAGAACTCGCTCACTGTGGGCCCGCGCGGGCCTGTCGTCTTTGAAGACTATCTGCTCTTCGAAAAAATGGCGCAATTCAACCGCGAGAGAATTCCCGAACGCGTGGTGCACGCCAAGGGTTCCGGCGCGTTCGGGTATTTTGTCTGCACGAATCCAGAGATGGCCAAGTACACCACCGCGGAGCTTTTTACCGCGGCGGGAAAACGGACGCCAACGTTTCTTCGCTTCTCCACCGTCGGGGGAGAAAAAGGCTCGGCCGATACGGAGCGCGATCCGCGCGGGTTTGCGCTGAAGTTTTACACCGAGGAAGGAAACTGGGACATGGTGGGCAATAACACGCCCATCTTCTTCATTCGCGATCCGCTGAAATTCGGCGATTTCATTCATACGCAGAAGCGCGACCCCGAGACCAACTTGAAGTCCCCCACAATGATGTGGGATTTCTGGTCGCTCTCCCCGGAATCCCTCCACCAGGTAACCATTCTCTTTTCCGACCGCGGTACTCCCGACGGGTACCGGCACATGAACGGTTATAGCAGCCACACCTTCAGCCTGATCAACGACAAGAACGAACTCTTCTACGTGAAATGGCACTTCAAGACCAAGCAGGGAATCAAGAATTTCACCCGGGAAGCCGCGGATGAAATGCGCGGCAAAGACCCGGATTACGCGCAGCGCGATCTTTTCAATGCCATCGCTCGAGGCGATTTTCCCAAGTGGCGCGTCTGCGTGCAGATCATGCCAGAAAGAGAAGCGCAGACTTACCGCATCAATCCGTTCGATCTCACCAAGGTCTGGCCTCATGGCGACTATCCCCTTGTCGAAGTGGGCGAATTGGTGCTCGACCGCAATCCCGAAAACTATTTTGCGGAGGTCGAGCAAGCCGCGTTTGAACCGAAGAACATCGTTCCCGGCATGGGCTATTCGCCGGACAAAATGCTTCAGGCCCGGCTGATCTCCTACCCGGATGCTCACCGTTATCGCCTGGGCACGAATTACAACGCCCTCCCGGTGAACAAACCGCAATGCCCGGTCCATACCTACACACGCGATGGTGCGATGCGGTTCGACGGAAACTTCGGCGCAGCGCCAAACTACGAGCCGAATAGCTTCCAGGGCCCGACGGAGAATCCGGAATATCGGGAACGCCCGCGGACCATCACGGGATCCGTGGACCGTCACAATCATCGGCTCGATTCCGACTACTATTCACAGCCCGGCAACCTGTTTCGCCTGATGACCGCCGACGCCAGAGAGCACTTGATTGGCAACATCGCGGCCAGTATGAAATCGGTGCCGCAGCGCATTCAGGAACGTCAGATCAAACACTTCTACAAAGCCGACCCCGCCTACGGGAGAGCTGTAGCGGAAGGCTTGGGACTGAAAATCGAAAACGTCATCAATTCGGAAGGCGAAGTAGTTGCCGCCGACTGAGCGATTCAAAAAGTGGAGCGAGGGGCGGTGACCAACACTCCCGCCCTTCCATCCGGACGAGAGGGCGCAATAGTAGTTTCGTAACGACCGATGGGGCAAGTGGAGGAAATCATGAAGACTTGCTTTGGTGACATTTTCCCGGACCTGGAACGTTTCCAGTTCGGGCAGCCGGTGGCCGGAAAAGTCTTTCAAATCCGCGTTGACACCATCGGACCGGGTCAAAGAGATCGCAAGCTGGACATCAACCTGGAAGCGTGGCAGGAATGCCAACAGTGCGAGGATTTCCAGAGCTGCTACAACTTCTCGAGCGCAAAACTCCAAATGCAGCGCATTCTCACCGAGTTGTAACCTGCGAACTCGCGAACTCAGAACGAAATCCACGGCCACTTCCAGGCATGGAACGATGATCGCTGCACCATGCGTCCAGGTTTCGTTTCCCGAAGCTCCCGCCCCTGCCAACCTGACAAACGGGCAGCCCAAGGCGTCAGCCGCCAAGGCATCCGAGGCAGAGTCGACCGCCATATAGGTTTCCTGAAATTGGAGCCCGTGCTCTCTTCGGGCTTTCGACAGCAGGCCCAGCTTTCGACTTTCGGCAGTTGCAATCGTTTTCTGCTTTGTGCGTGCAAGCGAGTTCCGGTGAAGGTCCGAATCTTTATAGATGTCTGGTGGCTTCGGCGTTGGGTGCTGCTCACCCAGCCCATAGGGCACCAGACTCACCCAGTCGCATTCGTCGCGTTTCATTTTTTATGTCCGAGAGGATCCATTCATATTCTCTCGTATTGCAACCGGCACGCCGCTGGACTATAAGCAAACCCATATGGCCCGCGTTGCCCTGTTCATCCCCTGTTTTGTGGACCAACTTGTCCCGCAGGTCGGGCTGGACATGGTGCACGTCCTCCGCCGCGTGGGATGCGAGCTCGATTTCCCGCAAGAGCAGACTTGCTGCGGTCAGCCGGCATTCAACACCGGTTACTGGGAGGATGCCCGGCCGGTCGCCGAGCGGTTCGTGCAGATTTTTCGCCAAGCGGAAGTGGTCGTCTGTCCCTCGGGTTCCTGCACCACCATGGTCCGCAATTTTTATCCCGAGCTTCTCTCCGGAACGCCTTTGCAGGCGGAAGCCATTGCGCTCGGCCAGCGCGTCTACGAGTTTTCGGAATACCTTGTGAAGGTCGCGCGTGTGACCGACGTCGGCGCCAGTTTCGCTCATCGCGTCGCCGTCCACGATTCCTGCCACGGTCTCCGTGAATTGCGGCTGAAAGAAGAATCCCGCGAGCTTCTCCGGCGCGTGCGCTCTCTCGAGCTGGTGGAAATGCCCTACAGCGAAGACTGCTGCGGATTCGGCGGCACCTTCGCGACGAAATTCAGCGCCATTTCCGCCGCCATGGGCGACGCCAAAGCCGGTTACGCGGAAACGGCCGGCGCGGAATATGTCACCGCCACGGACCCCAGCTGCCTGCTGCACCTCGACGGCATTCTGCGCCACCGCAACTCCTCCGTTCAGACCATTCATCTGGCCAGCATCCTGGCACAGACTGGCACTGCCGCCGAGCGGCGCGCTCCGGCCGCACCCGCAAGGCGACAGCAATGAGTCGCGCAGCCCAGGAATTTCTTCGCAGCGCCGCGGAAAAATCCGCGGACCTCACCCACCGCCAGCTCATCCGCAAAGGAATCGACTCCTACAACGCCGCCAACGAGCGCGGTCGTGCCCGCTTCTTCGATTGGGAGGCTGCACGCCTGAAATGCCAGCAGATTAAATGGGAAGCGGTGAACAATCTCGATCGTTACCTGCTTGAATTCGAGCAGCGTGTCAAAGAGCGCGGCGGCCACGTCTTCTGGGCGGAAAATTCCGAGGAAGCCTGCAACTACATCGTCAACCTGGCCGTCGCGCGCGGCGTTCAAAAAGTTGTGAAATCGAAATCCATGGTCAGCGAGGAGATTCATCTCGGAGCAGCGCTCGAAAAACTTGGGATCAAAGTGGTCGAGACCGATCTCGGCGAACATATCGTGCAGCTGCGCGAAGAGACGCCCTATCACATCGTGACGCCCGCCATGCACCTGAACCGCACGCAGATTGCCGCGCTGTTCAAGGAAAAATTGGGCGATGTGGACACCGACGACCCGCAGCAACTTGTTGCCGCCGCGCGCCGCGCCCTGCGCCGCGATTTCTTTTCCGCGGAGATGGGCATCAGCGGCGCGAACTTCCTGGTCGCCGACGCCGGCATGATCGCCCTGACCACCAACGAAGGCAACGCCCGCCTGTGCACCAGCGTCCCGCGCATTCACGTGGTGCTCACCGGAATCGAAAAAGTGATTCCTCATCTGCAGGATCTGGCCACCTTGTGGCCGGTGCTGGCCACCGCCGGAACCGGCCAGCCCATCACCTGCTACAGCACGCTTGCCGGCGGCCCACGCCAGCCTGGCGAACCTGACGGACCGGAAGAATTTCACGTCGTGCTGGTTGACAATGGCCGCAGCGAGCTGCTCGCCAACGCCGCCGAGCGCGAGGTGTTGCAGTGCATCCGCTGCGGCGCCTGCATCAACGCCTGTCCGGTGTTCCGCACCGTGGGCGGGCACACTTACGGCACCACCTATATGGGGCCAATTGGCAGCGTGCTCACGCCGCATCTGCGCGGGCTCCCCGAATTTAATCACCTCTCCTATGCCTCCTCACTGTGCGGCGCTTGCACCGACGTCTGCCCAGTGAAAATTGATTTGCACCATCACCTGCTGCACAACCGGCGCGATGCCGTGGCCGAGTCGGACCGCCCGCATTCCGAACGCATGGCTTTCCGCGTGTGGCGCTGGGCAAATTTGAGCGCAGGTCGTTTTGCTTTCTTCGGTTGGGCGGCGCGGCTGGGCATGCGCATGCTGCATGGGCTGCACTTGGACGGTACGCTGTTCGATCCCGGGCGGGCCTGGAATAAAAATCACGCCGGGCTGCCGGTTCCATCGAAATCATTCCGCGCCATGTGGGGAAAACGCAATGGCCACAACTGATTCGCCGCTCGAAAATCCCGGCCGGGCTCGAATCCTCGAGCGCATTCGGACGGCGCTGCGCGAATCGTCCCCGCGTCCAGCGGGCCCCGAGGGCAGAAAAATATTTGCGCCCGTCGCGGACCCACTCGACCGTTTTCAGAAAGAATGTGCCGCGAACATCACCGAGTGCGTTATCACGCCGGATATGCAGGCCAGCGCCCGCGCCGTCACCGATCTGCTCGCAGCTCTGCCGCCGGGTGAAATTTTTGTGCAGGATGCGCCACTGCTTCGCGGGCTGGCTCGCGACTGGCAAGCGAGCCGCGCGATTCAATGGTCGAGCGAGGGTGGCCCGATGGAATCGGTGCAAGCGACCATCACGCTGGCCGAGGCGCTGGTGGCGCTGACCGGTTCGGTGTTGGTTTCCGCTTCGTGCGGCGGGCGCGGCGCTTCGGTGATCGCTCCGGTGCACTTTGTGATTGCTTCCGCGGAGCAGATCGTGCCGGACCTGGAATCGGTGTTCGTGAAAATCCGCGAGCGCAATATCGCCTTTCAGAATTCCTATATGAGCCTGATCACCGGTTCCAGCCGCACCGCGGACATTGAAAAAATTCTGGTCATGGGCGCGCACGGCCCCATCCGGCTGATCGTGGTGGTGGCCCTCAAGACCGAGTAGTGGAGTCCCGCCAAGTTCCCCGCTAGCGATGGTCATCGCCGGATACCTTCATGTTTTCCCGAATTGGGATGGCACCTTTCGCCGGCGAACAAAATACGAATGAAAGGTTATAAGTTAGTACCCGGGGGAGGGGGGTCTTTTTGTTGCGATTAGAATAAATTAAGTGGCTGAAGGGAGAGGAGTTAGGTCGAATTCGGTTTATCGGTGTTGCGATTAGAATTTCCTGGGGCCGAGGGCGAAAGCGATTAGCCATGGAGTGCTTTGCCGGGTTGAATTGATCAATCATGCCGCGCCGATGGTATCATGGGGTTACTAAGCTGTCAAGGTTCAATTGAAAGACGGATTCAGGGGCCAAAGAGTCTGTGTGAGAACTGCGAAAGAGGAACTTCAGCGGCTGAAGCCGGGTTGATTTTGCTGCATTTATGTCGCTGTTAAAACCGCGACCTACAAAGATCCTCGCGTCATCACACAGACTCTAAAGGCCCGCCCTTCCGTCCGACACGGCGCGCCCGGGGATTACGGCTGTGGCTGATCGGCGCGCAGCCGCCGCTGCTTGCGGTACTCCGCCCAGGTGAGCCAGATGAGGAAAATGTCGAAGATGGTGATGAGGATGAGCATGATCGAATGCGTGTGCGTGTAGCGGTGCACCTGATAGACGCAGAATGCGGCGAACACGGCGATGGTCAGCGGATAGGCCCACAGCTTGTTCATCCACAGGCAAACGACCAGCGCTGTTTTTGTAATTCCGTGGGAGAGCAAGTACAGCGACGCGAACGTGGGGTCGGCAAGGGCCAGCTTCGAAGTGGCATGCAGAACATGTCCGGTGAAGAATCCGTCGGGATCGCGCGAAAATTCCTGGAGGAACAGGAACTGGACGATGTGACTCATCGAAGCGGGAGAGATAAACCAGAGCAGCACGCCGCCAATTGTCTCCAGCAGGCCGCCAATGCCCTTGAGCGTAATCCCAGCGTGAAATGTGCGGTCGAGGAGCTCCCCGGAGGAATTCATTTCCGCTCGATACTGCTGGAAGCCTCGAGCGATTGCAACTCCTGGAGAAAATAATTGCGATAGCCTTCGGGCAGGGCTTCGACGCGCAACGCGCGCCGCACCACTTCCGCGTCGGTCACGCCGTGCGTGTTGATGCGGTTGATGTCGGCAATGCTTACGCAATTCGTATCGCGATGCACCGCTTCAATTTCATCTCCCGCTTGCACCATTCCTTCCTGGACCACGGAAAAATAAAATCCGGAACGCCCGCTGAGAAAGAATTTCTTGATGATGTCGTCGCGCCGGAATTTTGCCGCCAGCTTGTAGCAAGGCTCGCGCGGCTGGGTGACCATCACCACCGCTTCGCCGATGCGGAACTGGTCGCCGATATTCGTCTCCTCTTCCTTCATTCCTTCGGTGGTCAGATTTTCACCGAACATTCCGAAAGGGAATTCCATCCCTGGCAGCACCTCGCGCCAGTAGGGATAGTGCTCCGATGGATAGGCGTAGACGGCCTTGGACGGGCCACCATGAACGCTCAAGTCGGCCTGACGGTCGCCATCCAGGTTCAGCCGGCGCATCATCACCGGGCCCGTGACAGGCTCCTTGAAAATTCCCGTGGAGACCTGTTGCTGGCCAATCAGGATAATGCGTGGCCGCGCGACGTTGATGGACAGCAGTTTCATATTCTGAGTTCTGCCTTTCCTGGTCCGCTTCGCGCGCGTCAGCTCCGGCAATCCAGCACCGCCGCGCCGTTCACGCGGTCATTCTTCAGATCGTTCAGCGCGCGATTGGCTTCGAGCAACGGATACAGATTCACCTGCGAGTGAATGGGAATTTCCGCGGCGACGCGGAGAAAATCTTCGCCGTCTTGCCGCGTATTGTTGGCCACGCTGCGCACCACGCGCTCCTTGTAGAGCAAATCGTAGTCGAGCGAAGGAATCGGGCTCATGTGAATTCCGCCCAGCACCAGGACGCCGCCTTTTTTCAGTGCGCGCAATGCCGGAGGAACCAGCTCGCCCGCCGGCGCGAAAATGATGGCGGCGTCAAGTTTCGCGGGCGGCGCGGCCGTTGCTTCGCCGGCCCACACAGCGCCCAGTGCGAGAGCCAGTTGCTGGTGTTTCGCGCCGCGTGTGGCGGCGTACACTTCCACGCCCCAATGCCGCGCCACCTGAATGGCCACGTGCGCCGCGGCTCCAAAGCCGTAGAACGCCAGGCGCGAGCCGGATTTCACACCGGAAAGGCGCAGCGAGCGGAAGCCGATGATGCCGGCGCATAAAAGCGGCGCGGCTTGCTGGTCGGTAAACTTTTCCGGAATGGCGTATACGAACTTTTCATTCGCCAGCGCATATTCCGCGTAGCCTCCGTCAACCGTATAGCCGGTAAAAGTGGGCTGATCACAGAGATTTTCTGCGCCCGCCCGGCAATACTCACAAGTCTGGTCAGTGCTGTGCAGCCAGGCGATGCCGACGCGCGTGCCTACCGCAAATCGTCGCGCGCCTTGGCCCAGTTTCTTGACGGTGCCCACCACCTGATGTCCGGGAATTACGGGAGACTTGCGCGGCGGCAGTTCGCCCTCCACCACGTGCAGATCCGTGCGGCACACGCCGCAGTAATTGACGCGCACCAGGATTTCACCCGGCCCCGGTGCGGGAACCGCGACGTCGCGGTAAGCCAGCGGATTCGTCCCGACCGGCGCGGGCGAATCGAGCACGCACGCTTTCATCCGGCGGCCTTTCGTACGGCGATGCCCGCGTCTTCGGAAACATTCAGCGCGATGGCCGACCAATCGAGATCGCCGCGGCCTTTGGCCACCGCGGAAACATAGCGATCATGGAGCAGGCTGCCCAGCGGCATGGGCGTGGTGCTGGAGGAAGCGACGCCCATGATGAGGTTGACGTCTTTCAATCCGAGTGCCAGCCGGAATCCCGCCGGCTCAAATCTCTGTTCCACCATTTGATTCGCGTATCCGGAGTGCAGCGGTGAGAGCTTGCCTATCATTTCGGCGACGGCTTTCTTGCTCACGCCGGCTTTTTCGGCCAGCGTCAACATTTCCGCCAGCGTCTCAATGCTCGCGGCCACCAGGAAGTTGCCGCACAGCTTCACCACATTCGCCGCGCCCACGTCCTCCCCGAAATCGAACAGGCCCTGGCCGATGGCCGATTGAATCGGTTGAACCCGCTGCTTCGCCGCAGCCGGACCAGAACTGCAAACCCACAGGCGCTTGGCTGCCGCCGCATCGGGGCGTCCGAACACCGGCGAGGCCACGTAGGCCACTTGAAACCGGGCGTGATGCTCGGCCAGGCGGCGCGCTGTCTCTGGAGAAATGGTGCTGAGCGAAAGATGAATTCCGCCGCGCCCCAACCGCTCAACGAACGAGCCATTCGAAAGGCAGACGTCTTCAAGCGCGCGGTCGTCGGCCAGCATGGTGATGACGATCCCGCCTGCCTCAGCCACACCGGCTGCACTGGCGGCGAGTGTGGCCCCTTTGGCCGCGAGCGGCGCGGCCTTTGACGCCGTGCGGTTGTAGATGCGCATGCCGTAGCCAGCCTGCAAGAGATTGGCGGCGATGGGCGCGCCCATGTTTCCCAAACCTATGAACCCCAATGTTTCGGTCATGTTTGATCTCCTCCGAAGAGTTGCGAATTATTCGTCAGCCTGCGGGATTGGATGCACCACGGTTTCGCTGCGCATCTTGTCATAGATGGCCTCGCGGTTTCGAGCGCCGCTGTGAATTCCGTCCAATTGGTGTGCGCTCCGCGGATATAATCCTGCACGCCTTCCCGGGTTGCAGGGAGAGATTCGATGGCCAAGAAGAATTTCAAAGATTTGACGGAGCAGGAGATTCTGGCGCTGGCGATTTCGCTGGAAGAGGAAGACAGCCGGATTTACGGCGATTTCGCGGAAGGGCTGCGCGAGGCGTATCCTTCGACGGCGAGAATTTTCGACGAGATGAAGGCGGAGGAGTCCGGCCACCGCCAGAGCCTGATTGACACGTACCGCCAGCATTACGGCGAGCACATTCCGCTGATCCGCCGCCAGGACGTAAAAGGGTTCGTGGAGCGCCGTCCCATCTGGTTGGTGCGGCCGCTGGGAATCAACGCCGTTCGCAAGCAAGTGGAAATCATGGAGCTCGAGACACTGCGGTTCTACCAGCGCGCGCTGGAAAGAATTTCGGACGCTTCGACGAGAAAATTGCTAGGCGACCTGGCGGACGTGGAACGCCAGCACCACGCCAAGGCGGAATCGCTGGAACTGGAACACCTGACTCCGGGCGTGCGCAACGAAGAGGAAATGTCTAAGCGGCGCCTGTTCGTGCTGCAAATCGTGCAGCCCGGGTTGGCGGGCCTGATGGACGGCTCGGTGTCAACTCTCGCGCCGATCTTTGCCGCTGCACTGGCAACACACAAAACTTGGGACGCTTTCCTGGTGGGCCTGGCGGCTTCCGTCGGCGCGGGGATTTCAATGGCCTTTGCTGAAGCGCTCTCGGACGATGGTTCGTTGACCGGCCGCGGCAAGCCGGTGCTGCGCGGAATCGTCACCGGCGCAATGACTGCCGCGGGAGGTTTAGGCCACACGCTGCCGTTCCTGATTTCGGATTTTCATGTGGCTTTCATTGCTGCAGTGATTGTGGTGGCCGTCGAGCTGGCCATTATCAGCTACGTGCGTCACCGCTACATGGACACACCGTTGTTATCCTCGGCGTTGCAGGTGATCGTTGGCGGCGTCTTGGTGTTCGCCTGCGGGGTCATGATCGGGAGATGGAGCAATACTTATTAGAGGAGGACGGCTGATGATACGTCGAATGATGGCAGCATGGATTCTTCTTCTCGGCTGTGCCTCAATCGCGGCGGCACAGGGAGCGGCGCCGCACGTAGTCAACTACAAGGCGAGCATGGACACGGTGAAGTACACCTATGGCCCGGCTACTGCCGTCGCGCGACTCGCTTCCGGGGACGTGCTTGAAACGAACACGGTGGACGCCTTTGGCGACGCCATCCAGAAGCCGGGCGACACGCTCGCGCTGGTGAAGGGCGATAATCCGCTCACCGGTCCTTTTTATATAGAGGGTGCGCAGCCGGGCGACACGCTGGCGGTCGAGTTTCTGTCGCTGGAGGTGAATTCGAATCAGGGCGTGGGCGCATTTGCTCCGGGATTCGGCGCGCTCAACTCGACCTTCTATACGCCCATGGTGAATCCGCCGCTGCCGGAACGAATCTGGTTCTATCCAATTGACAATACCGCGCGGACGGCCACGTTCCACGCGCTGGACTCCAATTTTTCCGTGAAGATTCCCATCCACAATTTTCTCGGCTGCATCGGCGTGGCGCCCGCCGGTGGAGAGGCGCGCAGCTCCGTTGTGCCCGCCGAATTCGGCGGCAACATGGACGCGCCGGAAGCCAGCGTGGGCAACATCCTGTATCTGCCGGTGAATGTGGCGGGAGCGCTGCTCTATATGGGCGATGGGCATGCGGCGATGGGCGATGGAGAAGTGGCCGGGACGGCCGTGGAAGTTCCACTGCGCGTAAAGCTGCGTGTCTCTGTCATCAAAGGAAAAAATATCGAATGGCCGCGCTTTGAGAATCAGGACGAAATCATGGCCGCCGGAATCTACCGCCCTCTCGACGATGCCCTGCGCATCGCCTTCACACAATTGATTGGTTGGATTCATGCGGATTACGGCCTCTCGGAACTCGACGCTTACGAGTTGCTTTCCAAGGTGGCGAAAATTCACCTGACGGAAATGGTCGATCCGAATTACGTGGTCATCGCCAAGATCGACAAAAAATATTTGCCGCCGAAGCACAAGTGACAGCGGCATCTTGGACTAGCAGGCTCGGCCGGCTGCTGGTCACGCGGACCTCAGGGGTTGAAACCCCTGAATTGCAGCCGTTTTTCGGCACGGCTAAAGCCGTGCCCTGACGAAGAGCTATTCATGAGATTACTCAATGGCATTCCGGCGGCGGATATTGATTTTCTCAACACGACGTTGACAGCGGGGCAGTCGGCACCTAGAATCGCGGCGGCGCGGGATACCAACCGGTCGCACTGACCCTGCGAGCTTCGCGTGTCCTCCGCCGGAGACGGCCCATCGTACTCGGGGCACCTAAGCCAAAAATTGCGATTGTGGACGACGACGAAAGCCTGCGCTCGAAGATTGCCTCGGCGCTGCGTTCGGAGTTTGAAATCTTCGAGGGCGAGGATTACGACGCGGCGGTAAAACTGTTGCAGGAATCCGGCGTTGACGTGCTGCTGCTCGGACTGCCCATACTTTCCGGTGGGGTGCGCGAATGCACCGAGCTGCTCGGGCGGCTCGATGGCAGCGACATTGACACGCTGGTCATCGTGCTCAGCTCCGACGAAAGAAAATCCACGGCGCTGAAAGTCATCGATGCGGGCTCTTACGACTACTTCATCAAGCCCATTGACACCGATGTCCTGCGGCACCTGCTCGAGCGCGGCGTTGAAAAATTACATATTCAGCGCGAAAACCGGCTGCTGCGCGAGGAGATCAGCCGCAAAAATGCCCTGGGCGACCTGATCGGCGCCACCGACGCCATGCAGCACGTGTTTGATTCCATCAAGCGCATGGCGCGCGCCACCACTAACGTGATCATTCGCGGCGAAAGCGGCGTGGGCAAGGAGTTGGTTGCCCGCGCGCTGCACGAGCAAAGTCCGCGGCGCAACCGCGCCTTCGTAAGCGTCAACTGCGCGGCGCTTCCTGAAGGACTGATGGAAGCGGAGCTGTTCGGCTACGAGAAGGGCGCGTTCACCGGCGCCGTGGCCATGAAAGAGGGGCGCATCGAGCTGGCGCACCAGGGCACGTTGTTCCTGGACGAAATCGCCACGCTCACACCCGCGCTGCAGAGCAAGCTGCTGCGCGTGCTGGAAGACCGCTCGCTCACGCGCCTGGGCGGAAAAAAGCAGATGAAGGTTGATTTCCGGCTGATCAGCGCGACGAACGAAGACCTGGAAGAAATGGTGCGAGAGGAACGTTTCCGCGAAGATTTGTACTACCGCATCCACGTGGTGCCCATCTTCGTTCCCGCTCTTCGCGAACGCGTGGACGATATTCCCCCCTTGGCCGAATATTTCGTCAGCATCTATTCCGCGGCCAATGGGTTCCCCCTGAAACGCATCGGGGACGACGCCATGCTGGCGCTGAAGCGCTATCCCTGGCCGGGAAACGTGCGCGAGCTGGAGAACGCCATCCAGCGCCTGGTGATCATGACCGACGGCGATCTGATTACGGCGAAGGATCTCCCGCCAGAAATCGTGCAGGCCGCCGGGCGGGATTCCCGCGGGCGGCTGCGGATGTCCTCCTCGGGCATCAACCTGGACAAGGAAATGGAGTCCTTCGAGCGCCGCTGGGTGCAGGAAGCGCTGGAGCAGGCCAAGCAGGTGAAGTCGGAGGCCGCACGACTGCTGGGAGTGGACCGCAACCGGCTGAACTACCTCTGCCGCAAGTACAGTCTGTGACCGCGGCGTTGAAATTTTCAACGAAACCCTGCCCTTTCTGATTCGTGGCATCCCCAGGCGATGAAGGCGGCATGCCCCGACGCCTGCAATTAGCGCAATTTCTGCACATTCTACGCCGGCACCCTGACCATGGACATTGGCCGGAAATGTGCATATAAACACGTGGGCCCCAGAGGGGCTCCGTTAACGAAGGAAGGTAAACCTGATGGCAAAGAAACTGAAGAAGGGCAAGAAGATCGCTGCCAAGAAGTCGCTGCGCATGAACTGGAAGTAATAAGCGCTGTCGAGCGCTGAAATTGCAGGCGCTTGACGCCTTACAGCGGCGAGATGAAACAGAGGGGCTGCCGGGAATTCGGCCGGCAGCCCTTCTTTATTTAGTGCCTCGGCGATGGACCCGGGGATGGACATTGGCCAAGAATTTGCATATAACCACGCAACGCCCCAAAGGGGCTCTCTTCTCGGAGGTGAAATAAATCACATGGCCAAGAAACTGAAGAAGAGCAAGAAAATCGCACCGAAGAGATCTCTCAAGGTGCTTCTGGAGAAGGTGTAAGCTCCGCTTTGTCGCCCGCACGGGCGTAGCGAGGCTGTTGAGGCATTCGACGGAGACACGAAGGGCTGCCGAGATTTCTCAGGCAGCCCTTCTCTCCCGAGCCACCATGCAACGAAAACCGCTGCCCTCTCCCAACCCCTCGTACTGTAAATACAAACTGCGAATTCGCCGCTCGCCGATTCACCGGTTCGGTGTGTTCGCGGCAGAAACAATCGCACGCGGCCGCGCGGTGATCGAATACACGGGCCGGCGATGGAGCCGGAAGGCCATCTATAAGCGGGCCCGCCGCATGTCCCGCGCCGCGCTGCGGAAGTGGATCTACCTCGCGCGGATCAATCGTTATTGGGTTTTGGATGGCGCCGACGGCGGCAGCGGTGCCGAGTACATCAACCATTCCTGTGAGCCAAATCTGCGCGCCCGGCGCGCGCGCGGGCATGTGGTGCTCTTCAGCCTGCGCCCCATTCGCAAAGGGGAAGAGCTCTCCTGGGATTATCGCTTCGACAAGCGTGGCGAACGCGTGGCGTGTCATTGCGGTTCTCCCCAATGCCGCGGCACAATCAACCTGCGCTGAGGCTTCGTGAAGCAACCTTGGAAAGCCGGAAGACTTCTCTCCAGAAAAGATTGGGCCGCCTACCGCCGCCAGGTCCTGCAGGACTGCCACGACTGCGGCGTTCCCCCGTCGGAGTATTTCACACTGGCCCGGTTCCCCCTGCTGATGGAGCCACGCATCTGGCGCAAGCTCTCTCACATGGCGGAGAAATTGACCCGTGAAATTTTGGCCGCGGAATCCGAGCTAATTCGCAGGCCCGAACTCCACGCAGAACTCGGAATCCCGGCCAATATCAGAGCCGCTCTCAGCCAGTGCAATCGCAAAGGGCCCCCCCGAGGCGCGGCCCGGGTGATGCGCTTCGATTTTCACTTCACCCCTCAAGGTTGGCGCATCACGGAAGTGAATGCCGACGTCGTGGGCGGATTCATCGAGGGAGCCGGGATGACGGACTTGATGGCTGCTTACGTCCCGCGCTATGCCACGCCGGACAATCCTGCCCGGGCTTACGCGGAGGCGGTCCGCAAAGCCACGGGCAAAGGTGCCGCCATCATATTCGTCCGCAACGCCCTGTTTGCCCGCTATCGCGGGATCAAGGCGCTGGCTCGGGAAATGCGCCGCCACGGGCTGCGCCCGTTGATGCGCAAGCCGGGACAATTGAACTGGAACGCAGGGCTGGCGCACATAGCGGCCTCACGCCGTGCAGGCCAGCCGGGCCTGTTGGTCCGCTTCATCAACACCGATTGGCTTCCCCGGCTGCATCGCCGCTCGCAGTGGACGCCCTGGTTTGTCGGCGGCAAGACGCCCATGAGCAATCCGGGCACCTCCGTCTTGATCCAGAGCAAACGATTGCCTCTCACTTGGGACAAATTAAGGTCGCCGATGACCACCTGGCGCGCGCTCCTGCCTGAAACGTGCTGCCCCAGCGAGCTGGATGCGGCGGCCCTGAAGGACTGGGTGCTGAAACCCGTGCTCGGCCGCGTCGGCGTGGGCTTGGCCATGCCGGGCATCACGGAAGCAGCGAAATACAAGAAAATCCTGCGGCAAGCGCGGCGTGACCCAACCGGCTGGGCCGCTCAGCGCCTGTTCCAGTCCGTGCCGGTCCAAACTCCCCAAGGCCCGCGGCACATTGCCCTGGGAATTTTCACTATCGCAGGCCGGGCTGCTGGCGGCTACGCCCGGATGACTGCCAAACCGCTGGTGGATGGCTACGCTGAGGAGGTCGCAGTTCTGGTAGGTGGCCGCGGGTAGCCTCGTTGTGACTGCCGGGACGCTTCAGAGGGGTTTCCAGCGCGGTGATATGCTGAAAAATTCAACCGCAGCTGATTTTGTCAACGCCTCCAAGCCCCCTCCACCGTCCTCCATCGCCGGAAGACTCCGCCTTTTCACACATTCTATGGGATTTAGTAAACCCACTATGCAATGCGCGGATTGGCGCGCCAGTTGCATATAGGAAGGCATCGCCCCAGAGGGGCAAAAGAGACTAAGAGAGGGGAAACGAAATGGCCAAGAAAGCGATCAAGCGTCTGAAGAAGTCCACGAAGGTTGAAGCAGGCAAGACTCTCCGCAAGCTCGGCGTTGGCTAGTTTTCTGAGTGTGCCAACTTCTTCGTCCATGGCACACCCGCTCTAAGAGTTGAGTAGCACGGGACCCAAGGGGCTGCCTCACACGAGGCAGCCCTTTTTCTTTGCCTGGAATCACCGCTGTTCCTCCCCCGGATCGGGGGATTTATTGAAAAACCCAACAAATGCTGAGCCATTCAACGCAGCGAAGCGGGCGGAAACTGGATGCTCATAAGGTGGTTGGGGCCAAACGCACAGAAATCAAAAGGCTTAGCAATTTGAGTTCAATTTCAGAACGATGGCCGTGAAGTTGCTCTCTTTATGGTTTACACTGTTGGTGTACGACGAATTGGGGAACAGCAAATGAAGGCCAAGAAAACACTGAAACGGCTGAAGAAGCCATTGAAAATCGGAGCCACCAAGCCGCTTTCAAGGTCACCCTGGGTACAGGGATAGTGTGATCCATTCGTCCGGGCGCTCGTAACCGCCCGGCCTTCCTTAGCGTTTGGACTGCGGGCTGCCGGTCATTCCAGGGCGGCCTTTTTTATTTGTCTCCGGATAATACGGGGCCGCATGATTCCGGATTGGAACCAATTGTTCTTCGAAAAACGCCCGCCATCTGGTCTTAAAAATCCCCACAACCCCGGCTATATTGAAAAATTCAACGCACCATTCAAAATTCACCGCCATCGGGCACGCTGCACAACCATAAATTGCGCCGCGCAATCGCTAAGTCTCGTCTTTCGAATCCCGCTCCGGCCGAATTGCGGTGAAACAGTTTGGAGCGATGATTGCATTGGTGTAGGACGCCGATGACGGGGCGCTAGTTCTACTTGGGGCATCCAGCAAATGAAAGTGCAGGCGAAAGCAGCGAAGCCCGGCAAGAAACTGGCCAGCGGCAAAAAAATTGAGCTGACCGCTCCGCTCAGAATGGCAAAGTAAAGATTTCCTCGCGGAAGTTTTCGCGAACAAGCTCCCGGTTGGGCCCGCTGCCTAGCCGGTGAATTGAAGTAGCAGCAACCCCCAAGGGCCGCCGTCCCAGGAACGGCGGCCCTTTTCCTTTTCCCCGCCGCCGCTTCCGTGGATTCGATTGTCCCGATGGTCTTTTCCTGCAGAGTTGGACTTACCAGACCTGAGAGCGCACCCACCGCCAGAAATTTCGCCCTGCTTTCCAGGCCAGCGGCGAACTTGCGCCCCGGATTCTGGCTGTGCCGGTCATTCCTTCTGTCAGCGTGCCATCCGGATTCGGGAAATCCATGACTACGGCGAAGTAATTCGTCAACTCCTGGCCCATGCGCTCAAGCTTGTGAGGCTGGCTGACGGGCCGGTCTCCCGCCGCGGCCGGAAGAATTTGGTCTACCCGTCCGGAAAAGGTTCGGAATGGATACGGCTGCACCTTGGCCTTCGCCGCCGCGCCGAGTTTGATTTCCTCCAGTTCCCAGTCGCGAACCAGGATGCGTGCGCGCATCGTGGAGCGGTCCGCCACGCGGCAAAATTCATCTCCGGGCGCCAGGTATTCGCCAATTCTCTGCTCCACTTCGGGTGTGGTGACAACTCCGGCGAACGGCGCACGGATTTCCAGCGCCGCCAAATCATGCTGCGCCAGCGCCAATTCCTGTTGCAGTCGCAACCGCTCGCGCGCCGCCTGCGCGGCCTTGTCGGGATTCAAATCCACGTTGCTCCGCAGGTTGCTGGTCGAAAGCGCCAGCCGCGCCGCCAGGATTCGCGCCGTGGCTTCAATTTCCGGATCCGCAAGAATGGCCACCAGTTGCCCGGCTTTCACAGCATCACCCTGACGGACCAACACCTGGCGCAATTTCCCGCCAGCCTCGGCATGCAACGCCGCCACGTGCCCCGGCTCCAGGATCATTTCCGTGGATACACTCGAGGGGACCGGCGGAATGAACAGCAGCAAGGCCGCCGCCACTGCTCCCGCTGCCTGAGTCCGTGTTAATTTCCAGGCCATGTACGCCTCCCTTTTCTCCCGCAGCCACGCGCGTACTTGGGGCAGCGCGGCTTTCAAGCCTTTGCGCGCAAAGAAGTACACCACCAGCACCGTCAGCAAGTAACCCCAATCGCCGAACGAGTTCACCATGATGTTGCGCACGAAAAACACCGACAGCACCACAATCCCCGCGCTATAGGCCATCGCTGCCATCCCGAAGATCAAGTAAATCCGGCGGTGGCGCCGGCTGGCCGCCGGCAGGTCAATGTCCTGCCGGAAAATATATTTGCGCGCCCAGCCCCGCAGGTAGGCAAACGAGTCTTCCCGCAAATTATCGATAGACAGGAATTGCGCCAGGGCGTAATAGCCGTCCGCCTTGATCAGCGGGTTCAGGTTCAGCAACGCGCCCTGGATGGCGCTGAGCAGCATCATCTTGTAAGAGAGATCATTGATGATCGAGCCGGGCACGGTGAAATGCCAGATGAGCGTGGAGACGGCGCAGGCGCACAGCTCGATCCAGATGCCCGCGAAAATCACCCATTGGCGCCGCGAGATTTTCTCAAACAGCGTAATATCCGTCGTGTCGGTAAAAAACGCGGGCGTGAAATAAATCAGCAGGAACCCCATCTGGTGGACTTCGCCGCCGAAATGCTTGCAGGTCAGCCCGTGTCCAAATTCATGGATTCCCCCGAGGATCAGGAACAGCAGCCAGAAGGCCCACAAATCGTAAGCGGTCTTGTTCGCGAAGGAATAAAGCTCCACCGTATCGCGCTGCACCCGCGTCCAGTCCGCGGCCAGCAGGTATCCCGCGGTGAGGAACAGCGCCAGAGAAAAGACAACGAACTCCCAGGTGAACATCCAGCTCAGGTACGGGTCAATCTTCTCGAGGGTCTTGTCCGGATCCCAGGCCTTGAAGCTGATATACAGGACGCTCGATTGGTCCAGGCGGCTCTTGCGCTCGTCGCGAATCCGCTCCAGCACCGCCAGGTTCTTCTCGCCCAGCGACCGCTCCCAATTCGCCACATCGATGCTGTCCAGAAATTCCAGCACTTCCGCTTCGTCAATGGGAGCTTCGGGATCCCGGAGTGACAATTCCTGGGCGATTTCCGCGGGCGTGCGCGTGCCGTCGCACAGCGTCAGCAGTTCATATTCGGTGGGGCCGTAGCGGTTGTAGGCGTTGGTCTCGCGGTTCTTAATGACGTAGCTTTTTTCGCCCGCCACGGTCTGTTCGCTGATGCGCAGGTCCGAGCGCAGCTTCGGCCGGCGCAGTCCTTTGGCCAGGACGCTGGAGACTTGCAGGCTGGTGGGGCCGAAGCGCATGGGTGAACTTTATGGCTAGGGATTGCGGCGAGGACTGCCGGGCCAGTCCACACGCACGGCCATCCCCGGACGCAAATCCCCGAGGCCCGTGCCGGTCAGTTGCGCGGTCACGTCGTAACTGTCGCTGGCAGGATCCACGGTGGGGCTGACCTTCACGACGCGTGCCGGGATGGCGCGACCGGAGTCGCTGGTCACCACCACATGAAGTTCGTCACCCGCATGCGGGCGGCGCGCCGAACTTTCCGGTACCTGGAATTGCACGCGCAACGGCGCCAGCTGGCTGACGCGGAAACATTTCTCCGATTTGCTCACGCCTTGTCCCACGCGGATGTAGCGGTGCCCGATCATCCCCGCGAAAGGGGCGCGGATGCGCGTTTTGTCCAGCTCCGTCTCCAGCCGGCGCACTTCCGCCTTGCTCTTCTCCAGATTCGCCTTCCAGCTGGCCAGATCGTATTCCGCGCCCGTGGATTCGAACTCCGCCTTTTCCAGATCCGCCTGGCTGCTCAGGCCGTACTCGCGCAATTGCTGCTGGCGCCGGTATGCGGCGTGCTTGGCTTTTAGCTCTGCTTCCTGAAACTTGACGTTGTTTTCCGCAACCTTGAGATCCGCCTGAGACTTCTCCAGTTCTGCGGTAATGGTGCGATCATCCAGCCGCGCCAGAATTTCACCGGCTTTCACGCTGCCGCCATCTTCTTTCACCACTTCCGCGACCACGCCGTCGGTTTGCGTGGGCACATCCACCTGGTGTTCCACGGAAAGCACGCTCAATATCTCTCCGGCATCCGCTGATTTTGCCAGTGCTGCCCCCGTGGCCGGTTGCGTCGCGCTGGACGCAGGTGCCGCAGGCGCCGCGCCGGTTCCGGACGCATCCGAGGAGTTGCCGCAGCCGGCCGTGGCCAGCGCCAAGACTCCCGCAGTAATCCAGCTCGCGCGTTTCTTCATGTTCCTTGCCTCATTTCCCTTACGGCATCCAGGCCCACAACTTCTGCCACAACCACCGTCCCGGCGAACGCAGCAGCACATAGCCCACCGAATACCAGCCGCTCTCAAACCATCCGCCCCCGGGAGTCACTCGCGCCCTGCCCACCATTCCGGAGCGCGCGCTCCCTCCGGGATTTTCAAACAGCGCGCGCACCAGAAAATATTGCTCGCCGGAATCGGAACGCGTCTGCGCGCCGACCCGCTCCACTCTGCCTTCAAATGTTTTCGTCGGAAACGCATTCAGCTTCAGCGCCACGTTTTTCCCCGGCCGGATCAACGCCAGGTCGCCTTCCGGCACGCTCATTTCCGCGGCCATGCGCTCCTGCGCCACCACTTCGGCGAAAGCATCGCCGGGTTTCACCATCGTCCCGAACTTCTCTTCAATCTTCGGCGTGACGATCACTCCGGCGATCGGCGACACCAGTTGCGCTGCGGCCACGCGCTGCTGCTCCAGTTGCACTTCCGCGGCGTGCAGATCGGCGCGAATTTTGGCCTGGCCCGCTGCCCCCGGGTCGTTGTGAAATTCTGCGTCGGCCAGTTCGCGGCGCGCTTGCGAGAGCGCCGCCTCCGCTTGCGCCAGCCGCACGCGATCGTCGCCATTGTAAAGCTGCCCGAGCACCTGTCCTGCCTTCACCACATCGCCTTCGTGAACGAAGACGCGCTCCACCACCCCGCCGTCAACCGCGCTGACCACGCGCCGCTCTGCCGGCACCACCGTGGCATCCGTCCCCAGCCGCATCGGCCAAGGAACGAAAATCAGAAGCAGCGCGGCAATCCCCGCGCGTTGCAGGTATTGCACCCAGCGCGATTGCGAGATGGCCCCGAGCAGCTTCTTCTTCTGATCGGCGAAGGGCTGCAATAGGTTTGCCAGCGGCACTTGCTGATAGAGTTGCGCGTTGCGGATGGCTACCGTGGTCTGGTTGGCGAGGATGGCCACCGTTTCCTGGTTGCTCTCGGTCAAAAAATCGGCTTCGCTGCTGAGCAGCGCCAGAACGCCCAGTGTGCCCTGATCGTCGCGCAACGGCAGCGCATAGAAACCCTTGTATTCGTGGGCTTCGAGAAACGAAACCAGTTGCGCGTGCGCTTCCTTGGGCTCCAGCCGCCAGCCGCTTTCGTCCAGATCGGCAGACACCGCCGTCTCCTGATCCGCCACCCACTCCAGCCGCTCGCGCAGATCGCTCATCTCGCGCGTTTTGGGAACTTCCGCTTCTCCCGACACGGCTCCCAGCACAAATCGGCGGCGGTCGAAAAATCCGATGACGCAGCTGTCGAAGGGAACCACTGTGGCGGCGTGCTGCACCACGGTCGTCAACACGTGGTCCAGATCCAGCGTGGAGGTAATTTCCTGCGAAATTTTCAGCAGGGCATCGAGCGCGTGGACTTTGCGCTCGGATTCCAGCAGGTTGGCGTTGTGAATCGCCACGGCGGCCTGCTCGCTGATGCTGGAAAGAAAGAACAGGTCGTCCTCGGTGAACGGCGTGCCGTCAGACTTGTTGATGATCTCCACCACGCCCAGCACTTCTTCGTCTTTTCGCAGCGGCGCGGCGATCCACGATTGAAATTCGAATTCGCCGGCGGCTTTGCGGCGATCTTCCAGGCCCGGCTCTTCTGCGGCGTCTTCCACCAGCTTGGGGTTGGCTTCCTGTGCCACCTGGCCGAGCAATCCTTCGGTGAGCGATGTGCGCGAATCTTCCTCGACGCTGGGATCCTCGCCGGCCTGCTGGGTCATGTACAGTTCATTGGCGTCGGGATCGACCATCCAGAGATTGCAAGCCTCCGCGCCCAGGATGTCGCGAATTTTTCCCGCGACGATGGGAAGAAGTTCGCCGAGCTCCAGCGTGGATGTAAAGGTGCGGCCCAGGTCGTACAGCGCCGTCAGGCGCTCGAGCGTCGCCAGTTGCGCGTGCCGCTCGCCTTCGATGGCGCCCAGATTCGTCAGCGCCTGCCCGGCCAGCCGGCTGGCCTCCTCCAGGAAATGCGCGTCTTCGGCGGTAAATTCTCCGGCGCGCTTATTCAGCACTTCCACCACGCCGGCAGCCGTCTGTCCGCCGGGAATCGAGGCGTACAGTGCCGATTTCACGCGCGTGCGGCTGGTTACTTCCAGATGTTCCAGCGATTCCGGGGAAATTTCCTTGGAGGTGAGCCGCGCCGTGGCCGCGGATTCGTAGACAACCACGAGCGGGCCTTCGGTGACCGCTTCTTCGACAGGCTTTAGCCGCTCGCCAGGCTCGGTCCAGTGCATGCGGCAGACCAGGCCTTCCTCGCCGGGTTCGGCAATCCACACCAGCACGGCGCGCCCGCCGAGGGCAGCGCCCACACGTGCCGCGAATGTTTTCAGCAGCGTGTCCTGATCGCGGCAGGCCAGAGACACGCTCGCTAGTTCGAAGAGCGCGGAAGTTGTTTCCATGGCTCTCCCAGGGGTGGGGACAAGTTCGCTCGCCCATTGCGGGACGGTTTCCGCTCGGTCTGTGGGGAGGGAACGCGCGCAGCCTAGCAAAGCAGGGCGCGCCCGTCAAGGAAACGCCTTGCTCTGCCGCGGGTCAGCTTGAAATTATGTGCCGAAGTTTCCGATTCTCTGTCAGAAGCTGATTTTCACAATCTGACCATTATTGCCTACGAACCATCCGGCTTCCGGATTCGCAAAACCCACCGCCCAGTTGCCGCTGACTCCCGGAATGGTGAACCAGGTGTGGCCTTCATCGGGAGTCCACGCTGCGGGCCCCGAGCTGAAATCCGGCGCCGTCTCCGCGGAAATCACAACCGCGCGTTCGAGATCGAAATCGTCATCATCGCCACGGCGATTGCCCTCGCGGCTGGATTTCTCATCATCTTCATGACGATGCCCGCGCACGTACGCGAGGCAGAAAATGGCTCCCTGGACAGGCGGCTTGTTCGTCAGCGTCCACGTTTGCCCGCCATCATCGGATGTGGCCGTAGCCGCGCTGTCGTTCGAAGCCAGGTCGCCGCCGCCTACAATGCCGTGCCGGCGGTCTCGGAAGGCCACTGAAATCCCTCCCGCGCTCGGCGAACTCACCAGCGGCGTGTCATACGCCTTCCAGTTGTCGCCTCCGTCTCGCGTTGCCAGAATCCTCGCGATGGTCGAGCCGCCGGTGGCAATCCACGCATTCTTTTCTCCCTCAGTGGTGATGCAGGTTCCGCTGGCCGCAAAGGAAGCTTCCCCCGGCAACGCCGGGGGCATGTTCGCGGCGATGGACTGCCAGGTTGTTCCGTCGGTCGTGCGGATCGCAGGAAAGACTCCGTTCACGGAATCGCTGTGGGTGATGCCGCGCCGTGGAGTCCAGAAGGCGAAACAATCGTAGAAGGCGTTCACCGTCTGATTGGTGAACTCGATGGTCCAGTTCGCGCCGCCGTCGGTGGTTTTGTAAATGCGAAAATCGGTGGTGTTGTTTCCGATGGACATCAGATACGCCACCTTGTCGCTGACGCCGAACACATCACGGAATTGAAGAGCTTCGGCTCCCGGCACCACCGCTGATTTCCAGTGCTCTCCGCCGTCGGTGGTCACCACGTAGGTGCCGCCGGTTCCGGCGGCCCACACCACGCGCGAATTCACCGGGCTCACGGAAATCAGCAGTTGCGTGGTGCCGCTCGTTTGCGGCGTGATCTTGGGCTGATGAACTTTTCCGCCTTCTCCCGCAAAGGCGGCGGTTGCCGAGGCGGCCAGCAGTACTGCGACCAGCGATAGTTTCGACATAGGGGTCCTCCCGGGACAGGGACAATGGGCGCGAGGCAGTATAGAAACCTGGCCCAGGGGTGTCAAATCTTCATTCGTAGCGCAGCGCCACCATGGGGTCCACGCGCATGGCGCGCCGCGCCGGCAGGAAGCAGGCGAATAGCGCCACGGCGCACAGCAATATCGCCACGAAGGAGAACGTCAGCGCATCCGTGCTGGTTACGCCCAGCAGCAAACTGGTCAGGAATCGCGTCACCGCCAGCGACAGCGCCAACCCCACGCCGACGCCGACGAGCATCAACCTGACTCCGTGGCCGAGCACCAGCCGCAGCACGTCCTGTTTGCTGGCGCCGAGCGACATGCGGATTCCGATTTCACGCGTGCGCTGCCGCGTGGTGTAGGCCGTAACGCCGTAAATTCCCACGCCCGCCAGAACCAGCGCCAACAGCCCGAAAGCTCCCACAAAGGTCCCGGCAATGCGCTGGCCGAAGCTGGAAAAATGTTCGCGCTCTTCGACCGTGGTGACGTCGTAGACCACCACGTCGGCATTCAGGTCGTGCACCGTCTTCTCCACCGCCTTGGCCATGGCCAGCGGGTCTCCGGCTGCACGGACGTTGATAATCAGGCCCTCGCGATACACCTGGTAGGCCGGCAAATAAATGAACGGCTTGGGCTGTTCGGTCAACCCGATCTGTTTGATGTCGCGCGCCACACCGATCACGGTAAAGCGTTCGTTGGTCAAGTCGGAGTCGAATTGTTTTCCCAGCCCTTCCTGATGCGGCCAGAAGTAATTCACAAACGCTTCGCTGACGATGGCCACACGCTGCGAGCCCCTGTTGTCTGCGTCGGTGAAATCCCGTCCCTTCACAATGGGGAACTGCATGGTGTGAAAATAATTCGGCGTGATGGTGTCGAATTGCGTTTCCATGTTTTCATTGGGCCTGGTTACGTACCCTTCCGGCTTGATGCTGGTCGAGCCGCGGTAGAATGCCAGAGGCACGCGCTCCGACAGCGCCGCCGATTCAACGCCAGGCAACGTTTGTATTTTCGCCAGCAACTGGCGGTCGAATTCGGGTCCGGTCTCTTTCGTATATCCCGAAGTGAACAGGTCGTACGCGGCGATCAATATATTGTGGGGATTGAATCCCGGGTTGATTTCCTGCGCCCGCATCACGCTGCGAATGAACAATCCCGCGCACACCAGCAGCAAAAGCGACAGTGAAATCTGCGCCACCACCAGCCCGCTGGCCAGCCGCGCCTTGCGCAACCCGCCCGACGCGCTGCCGGTATCCTCTTTCAACACCGCTATGGGCGCTTCCCTGGATGCCCGCAGCGCCGGCAGGATTCCGAAGATCACCCCGGTGAGCACCGAAATGATCAGCGTGGCCAGCAGCACAGTGCGGTCCGCCGGGATGTTGAGCGATAGCGGAATATCCGGCGTCACCGGCAGGAATTTCATCAGCGTTCCAGAGGTCCAGAAAGTAATCAGGAACGCCACCGCGCCACCGACCAGCGAAAGCATCAGGCTTTCCACCAGCAGTTGGCGCACCAGCCGCCACCGGCTGGCGCCCATGGACATGCGAATGGCAATTTCTCTCCGCCGCCCCACCGACCGCACCAGCATCAGGTTGGCCACATTGGTGCACGCCAACAGCAGCACCAATCCGGCGATGACCATCAGGGCCGGCAGCAGGATGGAAAAATACTGGTTCAAGCCGAAGGGATTGCGCCACAGCGGGTACACCGACACGCTGTCTTTCCCTCGGTGCTCCTCGGGATAATCCTTTGCTACGCGCTTCAGCCGCAGGGTCATTTCTTCCTGCGCTTGCTGCGGACCCACACCCGGCTTCAACCGAGCAAACGCCAAGAACACGAAGTTCTCATGAGCATGCAGCAGGTCGCCCCCCGGCATCACTTGCGCTTGCATCATGACCGGAATATAGATTTCCGTGCGCACCCCGGTCTGGCTGCCTTGAAACTCCGGCGGCGTCACGCCCACAATGGTGTAGGGGTGCTGGTCGATGGCGATTTCCTTGCCAGCGATCTGCGGATCCGCGCCGAAATGCGTTTGCCACAGCCGGTAGCTGATCACCGCCACCGGCGCTCCTCCCGGTTTCTCATCCTCTGCGGGCAGAAAAGCGCGCCCCAGCACCGGGCGCACGCCCAGCACATCAAAATAATTTGCCGAGACCACCATGCCCCATACGCGCTCCGGTTTGCCTTTGCCGGTCAGGCTGATGGTGGTGAAGTTGCACACGGCGATGCCCTTGAAACTTTGCTGGCCGTCGCGCAGCGCTTCGATATCGGGATAGGGAAACCCGATGGGGTTATCCGATTGATTGCCCACAATCAGCGACACAACCTCGCTCGGGTTGGTAACCCCCGGGACCGGATTGAGCAATGCGGAATTGATCCAACTGAAAACCGTTGTGTTTGCGCCAATCCCCAGCGCCAGCGTCAGGATGGCAATGGCCGCAAATCCCGGGGCCTTGGCGATCATCCGCAGGCCGTACCGCACGTCTTGCCAGAACGAGGCCATCTGCGCACCTCCAGACACAACTTAGAATGATTCAAAGCATGTCCCGGCCCACAGCGCATCCGGCTTAAATGTCTGCAGTCACAATACTTAGGCGGGTGACCTTATCACTATATATGAACTGCCGTCCGGTTGTGGGACGCCTCCTCTGCGGGACCGAACATTAATTTGCACTTCGGCCCGGGCAGCGAGTGCCTGGTTTCCCGCCACTCAGCACGTCCGGTGGCAATCGCTTTGTTTTGTTGCATCCCCTTGATTGACAGGCGCAATTCAGTTAGCTTTCTTCCTGCGGCGAGGCACCCGTGAACATCAACATTCGCAAAGCCGGTAAAGCGACCATCCTGGATCTCGACGGGGCCCTGAAACTGGGGGACGCGGAGGAATCCTTCCGCAACCAGATTCAGCAACTGGTGGACTCCGGTGCCACTCACGTAGCCGTGAATCTCGCCGGCGTCACCGAGCTCGACAGCTCCGGCATCGGCGCGCTGGTTCGCTCCTTCACCACCCTCAAACGCGCCGGCGGCAAATGCACCTACTACGCCCCCACTAAGCGCACCATGATGCTGCTGAAAATGGTGCGCCTCGAAAGCATCCTCGACCTCGCCGAAGACGAAGCCACCGCCCTCAGCCGCATCTAATTGATTTTGGTAGCACAGGCTTCAGCCTGTGTGCCTTTGCTTTTGGGATGCGTGCGCCGAAGCAGAAGCAGGGCCACGATATCGTGCACAGGAAATCCAGGCTGACAGCGAGGCGCAGAATCAAAACCACACAGACTGAAGTCTGTGCTACCCAAACCTCGGACCATCAGTACCATTGCCCGCTGCGTTCTGTCCTGCCAAAGTAAATTGGGGAAATGTCGAAGGGAGGTCTCGAAGTCCATCGTGCGGGGTCGGTCGCAACTCTTCCCAAAATGGAACGGGGAAGGCGCCCACAAATTTTCTAACCGTCACATCCCGGAATTAGAATTCGTCGCAAATCCATCCACATCAACCACATGTACATTTCTAATCGTCACACATCCACCCTCAGCTCACACACACATCCATTGGAATTTGCTTCTTGGGAAACCCGCTCTAGCGGCGATCGAGCGCCGGGTGGCGCACGTCGCGGCCGGCGACGAAGTAAATCACGTCTTCGGCGATGTTGGTGGCGTGGTCGCCGATGCGCTCGAGATTCTTGGCCACCAGGATCAACTCGAACGCCGCGAACACCACCGCGGAATTTTCCATCATGTAGGTGAGCAGCTCGCGGAACAGTTGGTCGCGCAAGCGGTCCACCTGGTCGTCGCGCTGCAACACGCTCTGCGCCAGGTCCAGGTCGCCGCGAACCAGCGCGTTCAAGCTGTCGCGCACCATTCCTTCGGCCAGCTCGCTCATGCGCGGCAAATCCACGTAGGGCTTCACCTGCGGATGGCGCAGCACGCGAAGCGCGGATTGCGAGATGTTTACCGCCTGGTCGCCGATTCGCTCCAGGTCGCCGTTAATCCGCGACACGGCCAGCAGGAAACGCAGATCCGCGGCCATCGGCTGCTGCAACGCCAGCAGCCGCTGCACGCGCTCATCAATTTCAATCTGCATTTCGTTGATGGCGTCTTCTTCGTTGAGCACGGTTTCGGCGAGGTGCTCCTCCGCGTCCAGCACGGCTTGGACCGACTGGTGCACGGCGCGCTCGGCCAGGCTGCCCATCCACAGCAGCCGCTGCTTCAGTTCCTCAAAATCATGTTCGAAATGGCGTTCCATGGTTCCTCAGTCAAATTCGAATTCTTTGAAGCGGGCCCAAGCGGAGATAATGCCGTCATTCTATCCGAAGCGGCCGGTGATGTAAGCTTCCGTCCGAGGATCGCTGGGCGTGGTGAACAGTTTCGATGTCTCGCTGTGTTCGATCAGCTTGCCATCGAGCATGAAAGCGGTGAAGTCGCTGGCGCGCGCGGCCTGCTGCATGTTGTGGGTGACGATGGCCAAGGTGCAGCTGTCCTTCAATTGAAACATCAGCTCTTCGATCTTTGCTGTCGTCACCGGGTCCAACGCCGAGCACGGCTCGTCCATTAGCAGCACCTCCGGATCCACCGCCAGGGCCCGCGCGATGCACAGCCGCTGCTGCTGCCCGCCCGACAGCGCGAACGCCGACTTCTTCAGATGGTCCTTCACTTCTTCCCACAACGCCGCGCGCTTCAGGCTGTGCTCCACCAGATCGTCCAGGCGTCCCGTATAGCCGTTGATGCGCAGTCCATACGCGACGTTGTCATAAATGGATTTCGGAAACGGGTTCGGCCGCTGGAACACCATGCCCACGCGCCGGCGCAAACCCACCACATCCATTTTCAAAATGTCCTGGCCATCCAGCAGGATTTCACCCATCACGTGGGTGTTGCGGATGATCTCATTCATGCGGTTCAGCGTGCGCAGGAATGTGGATTTGCCGCAGCCGGACGGGCCAATCAGGGCGGTCACCTTGTTCGCCGGGATTTTCAGGCTCAGTCCGAACACCGCCTGTTTCGGACCGTAGAAAAAGTCGAGCTTGGAAATCTGAAAGCGCACCGGCGTCCCCTTTTCCGAAGCGTTGGGAGAGGACTCCGCCCTGCGGACCGGCATCACAAACCCGGACGGGGAGTCTTTTCCATGAGTGGCAGAAGCCATGTCAGACGCTCCTCGCCGAGCCCCCGCGGCTCAGCGCCAGTCGGCAGCCCAAGTTTGCCAGCAGCACCAGCAGCAGCAACACCAGCCCGGCGGCCCAGGCTTGCCGGTGCCAGTCATCGTACGGCGCGATGGCATAGGTGTATATCATGACCGGCAAAGAAGCAGTTGGCTGACCCCATCCCGGGCTCCAGAAGCGGTTGCTGAACGCGGTAAAGAGCAGCGGCGCGGTTTCACCGGCCACGCGCGCCAGTGCCAGTAACATGCCGGTCAGGATGCCGCCGCTGGCCGCCGGCAGAATCACCGTCGCGATTGTCTTCCATTTGCTGGCGCCCAGCGCCATGGCGCCTTCGCGCAGGCTGCCCGGCACAGAGCGTAGAAATTCTTCCGTGCTCCGCACCGTGATGGGAATCACCATCATGCCCAGCGCCACGCCGCCGGCCAGCGCCGAGAAATGCTTCACCGGCAAAACCACCAGCGAGTAGGCAAAAATTCCGATGACGATCGAGGGCACGCCATTCAGCAAGTCCGTCGTGTACCGGATCACGAAGGCAAACGTCTTGCTCCCGAATTCCGCCAGATACACTCCCGCGAGCAGTCCCACCGGAAGGCCCATGAGGGCGGCCAGCAGCAGGAGTTTCAAGCTCCCGATGATGGCGTTGGCCATGCCTCCGCCGGTTTCACCCACAGGCTTGGGGAGCTTGGTGAAAAAATCCCAATTCAAGGATGATCCGCCATTCCACAGCAGGTATCCAAGGATCAGGAAGAGCACCGAAACCACGGCAAAAGCAGACACACCTGTCAGCGTCAGCATCACGCCGTTCAGCGATTTTCGCCACAGCAGACGCGCGCGGTCCATCAGGGGTGCCCTCCGCCGCGCTCCGTGGCCACAATCAAAATGCGCGCCAGGCCGTTGAGGATGAAAGTCATGAGGAACAGCACCAGTCCCAGCTCAATCAGCGCGCTCAAATACAAGTCTCCGGTCGCCTCCGTGAATTCATTGGCGATCACTGCTGCGATTGTGTATCCGGGCGCCAGGAGCGATGCCACGATTTTGGGATCGTTTCCGATGACCATGGTCACGGCCATCGTCTCTCCCAAGGCGCGCGCCAGCGCCAGGAATATCGAACCCATGATGCCCGTCCGCGCCCAGGGCACCACCACTTGCCAGGTGGATTCCCAGCGCGTGGCGCCCAGAGCCAGCGCCGCCTCGCGCTGGTCCCGCGGCACGGTCAGCAGCACTTCCCGCGAAACGGAAATAATGAAGGGAACCACCATGATGGCCAGCACGATCCCGGCAGTCAGAAACCCCACGCCATAATTTGGCGGCCGGAAAAGTTTCCCGATGGCGGGGACATGCCCGAGAGTGTTGATCAGCAGCGGCCCTATGGTGGTACGCACCAGAGGGACGACGATAAAAATTCCCAGCAGGCCGTATATCACGCTGGGTACCGCGGCCAGCAAATCAATCAGAAATGAAATCGAATCGCTGATGCGCCGCGGCGCCAGTTCCGCAAGAAAAATCGCCGCCGACAGCCCCAACGGCACGGCGATCACCAGCGAGACAATCGAGGTGATCAACGTGCCGTAAATAAAAGGCGCCGCTCCGAAGTCCCCGAACATGGGGTCCCAGGTGCGCGTCCAAAAAAACAACCAGCCGAATTTCGCCCGTGACAAGTGTGAATTCACCCACAGCTCGTACACCAGCATGGAAGTGAGCAGCAGGATTCCGGCAGCAAATGTAAGGGTAATGAGGTGCGCGATTTCGTCGCCGTGACGCAGCCTCTGCACGAAGGCGCGCGCCCCCCCGCTTGGCTGGGAGGGCGCTCGTGCAATCGTAGTGGCCGTTGTGGACATGAATTACTGAATTTGCGAGATGGCCTTCAGTTCCTTCGTAACTATCGGCTTGGGCAGCTTGGCGTACGATAGCGCTTCATTGTATCCCTGCCCCTCGTTCAGCATCCACTTCAGGAACCCCTTGATGGCCTCGCGCTTTGCGCCGTCCGAAATCTGCGCGGGGATCAGCAGCCAGGTGAAGCTGGAGATGGGATAGGACGCTGGCCCCGGCGCGTTGGTGATGGACACGCGGAAGTCGTCCGGGATTTCCTTGGAGGCCTTTTCCGCCGCTGCCGTCACGCCCGCCAGATCCGCCTTGACGAATTTTCCCGCTGCATTCTGGACTTTGCCGTAGGGAATGTTGTTCTGTAGCGCGTAGATTAATTCAATATACCCAATCGAGTTGGGCGTCTGCTTGATCAGCCCGGAAACACCTTCATTGCCCTTGCCACCCAGACCTACCGGCCAGTTCACCGAAGTGTCCGCTCCGACCTTGCTTTTCCAGTCGCTGCTCGCTTTTGCCAGGAAGTCGGTCCAGATATATGAGGTGCCGCTGCCGTCCGAGCGGTGGACTACGACGATGTCAGCGCTGGGAAGGTTCACGCCTTTGTTTGCGTTTGCAATCTCCGGGTCGTTCCACTTCGTGATTTGCCCCAGATAGATTCCGGCCAGGGATTTCTGTGTGAAGTTCAGTTCGCCGGTCACTCCGGCGATGTTGTATGTCGGGATCACCGCGCCCAGGACGGTCGGAAAATGGAGAATCTTGAATTTGGCCTGCCCCAACTGCTCGTCCGACATGGGGCGATCGCTGGCGCCGAAGTCTACCGTGCCGGCCTGAAGCTGGCGGATTCCGCCACCCGAGCCGATGGACTGATAGTTAATTTGAATATTTCCGTGCTGTTGGTGGTACACGTCGAACCATTTCGAATAAATCGGGTAGGGGAACGTGGCGCCGGCGGCATTCAGCAGCACCGTGGCATCCGATTGAACCGAGGGTGCCACAGCCAAGCCCAGGACCAGAGACACGACGAGCAGAGTCTTTCGCATGTGAGGTGGTATCTCCTTCTCTTAGATTGTTCGTTGAAATTGTTACAGCTATGTTACATGGCCAAGAATTCGGAGTGAATCGGCTGCCCTCTGACTGCGGAGGATTGGAGGCGCGGCCCCGGGGGTGTGATCAGGCCGCGCCTCACTGGTGGGCAGGTCGTGAACTGCTCTGCTTCCGGCGCAAATTGCAGGTGCGCCAGAACTTATAAGTGCAATTGCCACGCTTTCCGACCGCCAGACAACTTCTTGTTTCTTGCTGGTACAGGCAGCACAGGCTCGTCACAACTCCATTCACACTTCGACCACGCGCCAATGCCGGGCCAGCCTAGGCAGCCTGTTTGTAATCTGGATGAACCACAGATGAAAACTCCATTACATCCCGCCGGCTGCTGCCGTGTCTTGCGGTTCCGACTCCAGGTGCTTGGCTCGTCCGTGCCGGACTTCCAGACCGCGCACCCAGAACAGCACGTCCTCGGCGATATTGGTCGCATGATCCGCGATGCGTTCCAAATGCCGTGAAGCTAGGACAAAATGAAGGTTGGGCGCAGCCAGCGCCGGGTTCTCCGTCATCCCGGCGAGCAGCGCTTCAAACACTTCGTCGCGGTAGCGGTCCACCAGGTCGTCGCTTTCCAGGACTTGCGTCGCCAGGTCCACGTTCTGGTAAATCAGCGCGCCCAGGCACTTCGAAACCATGGCGCGCACCGCCGTGGTCATGGGCTCCAGTTCCGTCGGCGTCTCGACCGCGCCTATCCCTGCCAGAGAAATGGCGCGCTCGCTCAAATTTACGGCCAGGTCGCCCATGCGCTCTAGGTCGTTGTTGATTTTCAGCGTGGCCACAATCAGCCTTACCTCGCCATCCAGCAGATTTCCCTGGCGCAGCAGGCGGATGGCGTGTTCATCAATCAGAATTTCCATTTCGTTGATGCGCGGCTCGGTCAGAAACACTTCACTGGCTACGCGCTCGTCTCTTTCGAGCAAGGCCCACAGCGCCCGGTTCACGGAGGATTCCACCGTGCGCGCCTGCGAAACCAGGTAATTCACCAAAACGTTTTGAAGCACCCCTTCCGGACCGCTTTTCGAACTAGACACTTTTCCGCCCTTCCACTCGGCCTTTCCCGTTGATTCCCGGGCCGGCTGAATCTTTTATCTCCGCTTACACGGTGGCGGATATTCATTGCAAGGAATTGAATCACGTATGAATCTTTGGAGACAGCCGGGGGGTCAGCTGGCCAGGGGGATAGTGAAGGAGAATCGCGAACCGCTGCCCACGGCGCTTTCCACCCACAACCGGCCGCCGTGTGCTTCCACAATATGCTTTGCAATAGACAGGCCCAGGCCCGTTCCGCCGGCTTCGCGAGATCGCGCATCGTCCACGCGGTAAAACCGCTCGAAGATGCGCTCCTGATCGGCCAGGGGAATTCCAATTCCTGTATCGGACACGGCCACCACCGCTTCGCGCGCCCCGGCCGTTGCCTTCACGTGAATCTTGCCGCCGCTGGGCGTGTATTGGATGGCGTTGTCCAGCAAATTTTGGAGCACTTCCCGCAACAACCTGGCGTCCCCGCGGACGGGGGGCAGTCCAAGCGGAGTTTCGATGTCCAACACAATCTCTTTCCGGCTGGCTTTCAGCAACGTGGTTTCAGCGCAGCCTTCGATCAACTCGGTCAAGCTGACCGGCGAGAATTCCACCTCCAGTTTTCCCGCGTCCATGCGCGCCAATTTCAGCAAGTCGTCGGTCAGCCGCGCCAACCGCGCGGCGTGATCGCGGATGATCTCCAGAAACCGCTTGTTGTTCTTGGGATCCTCCAGCGCGCCGGCCAGCAGCGTCTCCGCAAACCCCTGAATGGCCGTCAACGGAGTCTTGAACTCGTGCGACACGTTGGCCACAAAATCCTGCCGCACGCGCTCCAGCCGCCGCAGTTCCGTCACGTCGTGCAATACCACCACCGCTCCCGCCGGCCTGTCCGCCGGCTGGCTCACACTTCCCGCTCCTTGATCCAGGGCTTTTACAGGTGCCGCTGTCACGGAGAAGCTGCGCTGTTGCACGATGCCCATGGCTATTTCGATTCGCAGTCCTTCTTCACCCTTCAGTGCCCGGCGGATCAACTCCAGCAAGTCGGTGATGCGCAGAACTTCAATCAGCGGCCGTCCCTCGCTGCCGGCCGGCTCCAGGTTCAGGGTTTCCGCGAACGCGCGGTTGCAAAATACCAGCCGCTCCTGCGCGTCCACCACCGCCACGCCCTCCACCATGCTTCGCAGGATAGCGCTCGATTGGTTGCGTTCCCCGCTCAACAACCGGATCTGCTGGTCCAGTCGCCGCGCCGTTTCGTTCAATGCGTCGCCCAGTTCGGAAAGCTCGTCCCGCGGCTGCTCCGCGGCCAGCGGCTGGAAATCTCCTTCGGCCACGCGCAGCGAAAAATCTTTCAAACGTTCCACGCGAGCTGCCAGCCTCTGCGAAAATCCCAACGAGGCCACCGCGCCCAGAGCCAGTATCACCAGCGACGCCAGCACCAGCTTTCCACGCAACTCCCCAAGCGAGGCATCAATCTCATTCAGCGGATGGGCCACACGGATGACCACCGGTGAGCCCGCCGGCGGCTGGTAGCGCGCCGCGCGATACACGAATTCCGTCTTCACCGTAGTGCTGAAGCGCACCGATTCTCCCGCGCCGGTCGTCATGGCCTGCTGGTATTCCGGCCGGTCCGCATGATTCTCCATGCTGGCGGGGTCCTCGGCCGTATCGGCCAGCACGCGCCCGCTGCTGTCAATCACCGTCACTCTTTCCCCTCCGCGCCCCAGCCATTCCGTCCACAATTTCACCTGCGGAATGTCATCCAACTGCGGCGGGTGAGCCAGCGCGATGATCAGGAGGGATTCCAGGCGATCGTTCGCGGAGCGGATGTAGTCGCGTCGCAGAACCGAAGAGGAATACAGATCCACAGCGAGCAGCACGCCCAGCAACAAGGCCAGGTAGGTGAGGCCCAGCTTCCAGAACAGCCTAGCTCGCACGGGTTTCGAAGATGTAACCGGCTCCGCGAATGGTTTTCATCAACGCGGGATGCTGCGGGTCGGTCTCGATTTTCTCGCGTAGCCTGCGCACATACACATCGACGCTCCGCGGGGTCACAAACCGCTCCGTGCCCCACACCGCGTCCAGCAGTTGATCTCTGGTGAACACGCGATTCGGGCGGGTGGCCAGAAAATACAGCAGCCGGAATTCCAGCGTGCTCATGGGCACGGGCTTCCCGGTGCGCGTCACGCGATAGGCGGCGGGATCAATTCGCAGTGCGCCAATTTCGATCGGTTTTTCCGAGGGGGTGGCCGGCTCGGCGCGCCGCAGCAGCGCTTTCACGCGCGCCGCCAATTCTCGCGGGCTGAACGGCTTGGTCACGTAGTCATCCGCGCCCAGCTCCAGCCCCACGACGCGGTCCGCCTCCTCCCCCTTGGCCGTCAATATAAGGATGGGCAGGCGGTTCAGCCCCGTGTCCTTACGCACTTCTTTGCAGATATCCAGCCCGGAAAGCTTCGGCAACATCAAGTCGAGGATGAGCAGGTCCGGAGGTGACTTGCGCACCTGCGCCAGTCCCGTCGCACCGTCGCCACTCGAAACCACCTGGCAGCCGTCCTTCTCCAGGTTGTATCGGACCAACTCTACGATGTCTTTATCGTCTTCAATTACCAGCACGCGTTTCATTTGGTTTCTCTCATCGAGTCGGACACACCATACGGAAATCGCTGTCCGGATGCAAGCCACTGATTTTTGCTTTCTGTCGTTTTGTAATACTTCCGTAACATTCCAACGCGGTACTTTCCTGCCTCGCGGTGTTTTTCTATCCGACTCGGGCCTGTCCCATTCTGGTGCAATGGTCCCGATGCTGAATCCATTTCACTTATTTCGCTTGGCTTCCTCCTTGAACTACCAAACCGGCATCACCACGCCGCATTTTGTCGCTCCCTACACCAATGCAACTGCTCCCTTCTGCCGATGTTTTTAACGGGAGGGCATGTCCATGGAACGCTTCGTCGGAAGGGATTTGGATCCGGGTCGCCGCAGTTTTGAGTCGCGGGATTTTGAAGCCGGGCTGCGGCGGAAGATTGTGGGGCAGGACGAGGCGGTGCAGGCGGTGGTGGACCTGTACCAGGTGTTTCGCGCCGGGCTGAATTCGCCGGGGCGGCCGGTGGGCAACCTGCTATTCCTGGGGCCGACCGGAGCGGGCAAGACGCGCGTGGTGGAAGCCACGGCGGAAGTGCTGTTCGGAGATCCGCGGGCGGTGATCAAGGTGGACTGCGCGGAATTCCAGCACTCCCACGAGATCGCCAAATTGATCGGCTCGCCTCCGGGATATCTGGGGCATCGCGAGACGCATCCGCTGATCACCCAGGAAGCGCTGGCGCAATATCACACCGAGAAACTGAAGATCAGTTTTCTGCTGTTCGATGAAATCGAGAAAGCCAGTGATGCGCTGTGGCAGTTGCTGCTGGGCATTCTGGACAAAGCCACGCTGACGTTGGGCGACAACCGGCGGGTGGATTTGTCGCAGACCATGATTTTCATGACCTCGAACCTGGGCAGCGGCGAAATCACCGAGTTGATGACTGGGGGAATGGGATTTGCGCCCATGGTGCCGGCGGATCAGAAGCCGCGCCTCGACGAAAAAGTGGAGCGGACGGCCTCGGAAGCGGCCAAGCGGAAATTCGCGCCGGAATTCATGAACCGCATTGACAAGGTGGTGGTGTTCCATCCGCTGCGGTCGGAGCAACTGGAACAGATTCTGGAAATCGAGCTGGGCATGGTGCAGCAGCGCGTACTGGAAACCGCCAAGGGGCGGTTCCTGTTCCGCGTGACGCAAGCGGCGCGTGATTTTCTGCTGAAGGAAGGGACGGACATGAAATACGGGGCGCGTCACCTGAAGCGCGCCATTGAGCGGTACGTGGTGTATCCGCTGGCGAGTTTGCTGGCCACCGAGCAGGTGAGCCTGGGCGACGTGATCTCCATCGATTGGGACGGCGTGGAAGTGGGGCTGAAGTTCTCGAAGGAAGCGGAAGGGGCGCTGGTGCCGGTGGGCGCACCGCCGGCGGAAGCCGCCCGCGAGGCCGCCGCTGCCAGCACCGACGGTCGAACTACATTTTTCCCGGCTGCCTCGGCAGCAGTGGACGTGACGTCCGTGCAAAAAGCCACTCCGGTGGCGACGCGCGGCGTGACCATCGACAAATCGAGAAACGAGAGGAAGTAACACTCACTCGGTGAATTTCCTCAAAACAGAGAATTTGATAGCGGAGTAGTGTCTTTGCCGGCTATAGGCTGGGCGCATCCGCAGGGACGCTGCCGCGCTGCGCGCCATTTATCCCCGAATCAGGCGAGGAATACTTCTCCACATGTTAGGAGTATTCCATGGGCTCGTCGAAACTCCCACCGAAAATACTAGGAACCTTGCCACCCATGGGTCGGAGGTAGGCGCAAAGCTGGCCGCGGTGGTGAATCGTATGATGCATCATAAACTGGACGTAAATGACGGCAGGATGATTGTAGATTCCGAAGAAGGGAAGCGGAGTAGCCCAGAACTCGCCTGGGAGCTTGGCGACCTTTTCGAGCTTCGGTGAGAAATTGTCCTCATACCAGAGAGCGATATCCGCAGCGGTGGAAAATTCGGCGGGCATGGTGTCGTCCTCCATCGAAAAATTACCGGCCATGAAACCGTCGAGAAACCAGATGTCCACCCCAGCAATGTGCCAAACCAGTTCGAGCGTGCTGCGAGAATTCGGATGCGGCCGGTAATTTTCATGGCCCGGCGGAACCGCCTGAAGCACGCGCATGGTCTTCTCGGACTCAACACGGACAGATGGGAGAAAAACCTCCAGCAAGTACTTTGCTTGGTCGGGGGTCATGAAAAATGTCTCCCAGTGCGGGGTCCGGTCAACTTGTGGGCCTCCAGCGGAGTAGAGGCTTGCGCGCAGCGGCGACCTCGTCCAGGCGCCCGACGCGCGTCGAGTGCGGCGCGGATTTCACCAACTCCGGGTTCGATTCCGCTTCGGCAGCGATGGAGCGCATAGCGCCGATGAAAAGATCGCATTCCTCCTTGGACTCCGATTCCGTCGGCTCAATCATCATAGCGCCGGGAACGATCAGGGGAAACGCGGTGGTGTAAGGATGGAATCCGTAGTCAATCAGCCGTTTGGCGATGTCCATGGTATTGACGCCGCGAGTCTTCTGCTTGGCGTCACTGAACACAACTTCGTGCATGGAAGGCAAGCTGTAAGGCAAATCGAAAAACCCCTCCAGATGCTTGCGAATGTAGTTTGCATTCAAGACGGCGTCTTCAGTCGCCTGGCGAATTCCCGGCCCGTAGGCAAGCGTATAGGCGAGAGCACGAAGGAGCACCCCAAAATTTCCGCAGTAAGCGCGCACGCGTCCGATGGATTGCGGCCGATTGGAGTCCAGGGCGTATTGTCCATTTTCTTTTTTGACTACGACGGGAATTGGCAGGAACGGCTCGAGTGATTTTTTGACCATCACCGGACCCGCTCCCGGGCCACCGCCGCCGTGAGGCGTTGAAAACGTCTTGTGCAGGTTCAAGTGCATCACATCGACGCCGAAATCACCCGGCCGTGTGACGCCGGCGAGCGCGTTCATGTTGGCGCCGTCCATGTACAGAAACGCGCCACGCTCGTGGAGAATCTGGGCGATCTCAGCGATGCGCTCCTCAAACACTCCCAGCGTGCTTGGGTTCGTGAGCATCAACGCGGCGACATCGTCGGTGACAAATTCGCGCAGGTGGTCCGTGTCGATCTGCCCGCGTTCGTTCGACTTGATGTTTTGAACATCGTATCCCGCGATGACGACCGAGGCTGGGTTGGTACCATGCGCAGAGTCGGGGATCAAAACTTTCCTGCGCGGATTCCCGTGACTTTCCAGGTAGGCGCGGATGAGCAGCAACCCGGCAAATTCACCCTGGGCGCCGGCCGCCGGCTGGAGAGTGGCGGCGTCCATACCCGTGATTGCAAGCAGGCACTGTTGAAGGTCGTGTAAAATTCGCAAACAGCCCTGGGAGAGTTCGGGGGGCTGTTGAGGATGTTCGCTGGCAAGACCGTCGAGACGGGCAACAAATTCGTTGACGCGCGGGTTGTACTTCATGGTGCAGGAGCCGAGGGGATACATGCCCAGGTCAATCGCGTAATTCCATGTCGAGAGGCGTGTGAAGTGCCGAATCACCTCAATTTCGCTGACCTCCGGAAATCCTTCGATTGAGTCGCGGGCAAATTCCGCTCCGAGTGCCGCGCTGGGATCAATCGTCGGGACATCGAGCGGAGGCAATTCCATGCCGCGCTTGCCGGGAACGGACTTCTCGAAAATCAGTCCCTCGTCGCGGCTGATGTGGCGATTCGCCGGAGCAGTCGACTTTGCCGGCGATTCTGTTTCAGTGACCTTTGAGTTCAACGCAAGCGGCTCCTTAAACGGGAGTTTCCAGAATTCGGCGCACTGCTGCCGCAAACCGTTCGATTTCTGAGCGCGAAATCGTCTCGGTAATGCAAACCAAACCGCGCTTGGTCAGGTCCGTATATTGAGTGCCCAGCGGGAGCGGCCCGACAATTTTTTCGCGCAACAACGCAGCATTGATCAGTTTCACGGAGCGAGGAAATTCGAGTGTGAACTCGTTGAACATGGGGCCGGAAAACGCGCGGCGGACACCGGGAATTTTTTCCAGCTCGGCCTGAGCGAAGCGCGCCTTGGCGAGATTTTGCAGCGCCATCTCGCGGAGACCTTCCTTGCCGAGAAGGCAGAGGTGCATCGTTGCGGCGAGAGCAAACAGAGCCTCATTCGTGCAGATGTTCGAAGTGGCTTTCTCGCGGCGGATATGCTGCTCGCGTGTTGCCAAAGTGAGGACAAATCCGCGACGCCCCGCCGAATCAGTCGTTTGGCCCGCCAGGCGGCCGGGCATCTGGCGAACGTTTTTTTCGCGAGTGGCAATTACTCCCACGTACGGGCCGCCATAACTCGGAGCAACACCAAGCGCTTGTCCTTCCATGGCGACGATGTCCGCCTCAGCAGGGGGCCGAACAATTCCGAGCGACACGGGTTCGGTGATCGTGGTGATAAGAAGTGCGCCGGAGGCGTGTGCGGTATCCGCAAGGGGGGCTAATTCCTCGAGAACGCCGAAGAAGTTCGGCGACTGAACGACAACGGCTGCGGCATCTTTCAATTTTTCTGGGGTGAGAGCCGCTCGGTCAAGTTGGCCGGAATTTGAAAATGAAATCTCCTCCAACACGATGCCGAGATTTTTCGCATACGTGGTGAGTACTTGCCGGTATTCAGGATGCACGGAGCGCGCGACGAGCACTCGATGGCGCCCGGTGAGGCGTTCCGCCATCAGCACAGCTTCGGTGAGGGCGGTCGAGCCGTCGTACATGGAGGCGTTCGCAACTTCCTGGCCGGTGAGCTGAGACATCAGCGTTTGGAATTCGAATATGGCGGTCAGAGTGCCTTGCGCAAATTCCGCCTGATAGGGAGTGTAAGACGTAAGGAATTCGCCGCGCTGTACTAGAGCATCAGCGACAACAGACCGCAGATGTTGGTAGACGCCAGCGCCGAGAAACGATGTATACCCTCGGGCATTCTCCGCCGCGCGAGCCTGGAAATACTGGATGATTTCGGTTTCCGATAACGGGCCCGGAAGAGGAAGGGGATCGCGCAATCGAAATTGCTGAGGAATGGAACTGAACAGATCCTCGATGGAACGGACGCCAATGGCATCGAGCATTTCCCGGCGTTCCGATGGGCTCTTTGGCAGATAGCGCATCAGGCGGAGTGTTCCTTCGATTTTTCGGCGATGTATGCCTGGTAGCCCGCTGCGTCCATCAGGCCCGCAACTTCCTTCGAGTTGGCCAGGCGCACTTTGACCAGCCAGCCCGCTCCGTGCGGGTCTTGATTGATTTTCTCAGGTGAGTCTGCGAGGGCGGAATTTGTTTCCAAGACTTCGCCGGACACCGGGCTGAAGATTTCACTCACGGCCTTCACCGATTCGACCGTCCCGAAAGACTGGCCGGATTTGAGCTGGGTCCCAACCTTGGGAAGTTCCACAAACACGACGTCGCCGAGTTCTGCCTGCGCATAGTCGGTGATTCCGATGGTGCCCGTGGCGCCCTCAGCTTTCACCCATTCATGTTCTTTCGTGTAGCGATAGTCGCTCGGGTACATGATTTCTCCCTGTTGCGCTTTGTTCCTGCTACTTGGGGCGCTTGTAAAATGGCAGCGCCACCGTACGCGCTGGCGCCAACTGGCCACGAATGCTGATTTCCAACTCTGTGCCAATGGTGGTGGAGGCCGGCGGAACATAGGCCATCCCGATATTTTTTTTCAGGAACGGGGCCGGTCCGCCGCTGGTTACGCGGCCGGCTTCGCACCCACCGATTTGCACCGGGTATCCATCGCGGCCGATGCGTTTGTCGAGCATTTCGAAACCAATGAGTTTTCGTTCGACACCAGATTGTCTCTGCAGCGCCAGTACATCACTGCCGAGGAATAGGCCCTTTTCCATCTTGCAAATCCAACGTAGCCCGGCTTCCCAGGGGGTGGTTGTGTCGTCAATTTCATGACCGTAGAGGCACATCCCGGCTTCCATCCGCAGGGTATTTCGTGCACCCAGGCCGCAGGGAATCATGCTGGATTTCGAGCCCGCTTCCATAACCGCATCCCACAATTGTTCTGAATGCTCCGGGCTGAAATAAATTTCGAATCCGTCTTCGCCAGTGTAGCCGGTGCGCGCAATCAAGCATTCGACGTCCCGCACTTTTCCCGAAGCGAAAAAGTAATAGTGAATGGGATCCAGCGAAACATGAGTCAGCTTCTGCAAAATCTCTTTGGCGCGCGGGCCCTGGATGGCGAGTTGCGAGTAGCGCGAGCCGGCATTTTCGACTTTTGCGTCGAATCGGTTGTGCGCGCGGATGTGCTCGTAGTCGGCATCCTGATTCCCAGCATTCACGCAAAGAAGGTAGTGCGTATCGGACATCTTGTGCACAAGAAGGTCGTCCACAAAAGTGCCGCGCGAGGTCATTAATCCCGAATATTGCGCCTGGCCGACGACCAGTTTCGCGGCATTGTTGCAGGACACATGCTGCACCAAATCCAGCGCGCCCGGCCCATGGATTTCGATTTCCCCCATGTGGCTGACATCGAACAATCCTGCGTGAGTGCGGACGGCGATATGCTCGGCTAGAATTCCTGAGTACTCCAAAGGCATATCCCACCCGCCAAAGTTCACCATTTTTGCCCCGAGGCGGCGATGGAGGGAATTCAGCGCAGTCTTACGAACCTCAGCGGCGGCCGGTGTGGTCACAGAGAATTTCTCAAGTTTGCGACGAGCAATCGAACGTAGCATGAGGGTTGGGGGGTGTCAAGAAACGACCGTGCATCGCGAATTCCACGATTTAGTTTCATGAGGCCACCGGATGGGACTCGTGTGCTTGTTTGCTTTCTTCGGCAAACCTTTAGCCAACCTGCTTGTCGCGCATCTCATCCTGGCCTAGTATTGGTGCAAGGCCGATCCTAGGTGCGCGAGGAGAAAGCAATCGTGACGGTGGTTTGCTCGCAGTGTGACAAGCCCGAAGCAGAATGCAATTGCGAGAAGTATTGCTGTTTCTGCCAATCGCAACAGAATGTTCGCCTGTGCGTCGATGGGCTGTATTATTGTCCGGATTGCCGGGAGGCCTGCGACGTGCGCGTGGTTGAAAAAGATGACCACTGAACCTGTCCACACAGAACTGGTACTGCACAACGATTCACGATTGCTTGCTGCCGTCAGCGCCGTAGTTTCACACGCTGCGCAGCGCGCCGGGCTCTCCACTGACTTTCAGGAAGGTTTTTCCGGGGCGGTGATTGACGCATGTCGAGAAACGTTTGCTCTCATCTCCGACCAAGGCAACAATCATTCCGCGTTGAAAGTGATCGTCGAGGATTTTCACGATCGCGTCGAAGTGACTTTGGAACACGCCGGCGAGGCGCTGCCCACGGCAGGTCTGGATACTTTCTGTGCCGGAGCTGACGAGGCCGGAGCGGCCGGAATCAGTCAATCGTTGCAGGACACGCGAGTGGACCGAGTGCAATACGAAACCCGCGACGGGAAGTCGTGTATGCGGCTGATCAAGTATTGCGGCGGCCGCAAGGCGACAGTCTGAAGTTTCGACTATTCCTGAGCCGACTCGCGCTTCCCCCCCATCACATCGGAACAGCAAAAACCTTCGTGCGAATGAGCGCACCGATCTGGTCCTGGCTCACAGGCGCATCTACTTTCAGCCGGTCGCCCGAAGGCGTGACGCGTACATTGTCAAGCACGCGAGCCAGATCAGGATTTGTTTGCGCTTCCATGTAGCGCCGGTACATCAAGCCCGCCTGCATCGCTGTCCCCAGAAGGTTTGCATCATCCACAGAATCACAAACCGCCTGGAAGTGCGCGTCCACACCGCTGTCAGCATCCACACTAATGGTCATAGCATGCAGGCGATTGACAATCGCAGCCGCCTGCGGAAACTGATTTGCCTGTGGCAATAACTGCTGCATGGCCAGGTGCGTGTACCTTTGATTTAACACCGCCCAAATCGTGCCGCTCCCGTTCGCTTCGTTGATCAGCGGGAATAGCTGATCATTCGACATCAGGCTTTCGGATCCGCCGCTACGAACATCAATCAATTTTTCCAGAGCGCTGCGGTGCCCGAAGGCGGCCGTATTCGAATCCAAAAAGACGAACAGAATGTCGCCAGCTCCGGTTCCGCTTCCGAAGGCGTAGAGGTGGTAGCTGTGAAACTCCATGGTGGGAACTTTCTGACTCTTGAATTTCATTTCCGTGGACGAGGGATCAAAGGATCCCAGCGCGACACCAACAATTTCCTCGCCTCCCGACTTCTCCGGCGTGATTGCTGCCCAGGCCAGTTCCTCGACCTGCGTGTTCGGATCAACGCCGGCGGTGGCGAGGAACTGCTCAAACTGCCGGAAGCGTGAGGGAAGCAGTTGTTCACGGATTTGCGGGAACCAGGAGAGCTTGCGCGCCGTTTTCAAGTCCGCGTAGGCGAACTCCCCCACGGATTTCGGAAACATTCCGATCACCCCGGTGCTCAGTGATCCTGCGGAGCTTGGCCGAGGAAGGACTCCAACAGCAACCACGACTGCGATCATCATTGCCATTACGAGTATCCGAATAATTGGCTGTCTCACGATCAACTCACCTCAGAGTTTCCACACCTTTTACGAACGCCCCGCGGCAACCGGACTCTCACCGATTCGCGCCAGCAGAGAGGAAGCTTCCGACCGCATCCGGCCGGCAAACGCCGGGTCCACGGTGGATTCAAGGTTAATGTTCACGTTCTCCAGCGCCCCTCGCACGGCCGCGGCGGCCATCAATCGACCCACGCGAATGTCTGAAAGCATAGAAGGGCTGGAGATGGGTTCCAGTTGCCCCAGCCTCTCAAATACTTCGGCCGCTTTGCGGGCCACTTCAAGCGGCACCGTCGCAGCGCCCTGAAGCGCCGACTGGATGGCCGCGTCGCGGCGGCGCACTTCATCGGGCGATCCTTGCGAGAGCTTATAGGCCGCCATGACGGAATCGAAAGAGGCGGCGTCGCGGTCGATGGCCGCGGAAAGAGCTTGCGACGCGGAATAGAATTCGGCGACCGCTTCGCTCAACAGCTCCAGGTGTGCTGTCTGTGATTTCTTCTTGCGCGAAAGACCCGCAACCATCTGGCCCAGGCTGGCTCCCAGCGCACCGGCAAGAGCTGCCACCGAGCCGCCGCCCGGTGTGGCCGAAGGCGCGGCGACAGCGTCGAGGAACGGCTGAGCGAGCGCGGCAAGCTTTCCCGGCCCCTCGGACACGGCGCCACCGAGTGAAGTCGCCAGTCGGTTCTCTAACACCTGCGCGGGAGAAAAGTTTTCGAGTTGCAGATAAAAGTCCGCGGTCAATTCAATGGCGCGTTTGGGGATGAGGCCGACGATTTCACTGCCGACAATCGTCACTCCGTAGCGCTCCGCCTCGCGTTTGACCATTTCAAACACGCGGTGAATGGGGGTCTGTTCAAAATCCGTCAAATTGATGGACACCTGCGCGAGATTGCGGGCCCGCAGGTCCACGCCCATGGCTTTCACGTAGCGCAAGCCGCCGTTTGAGAAGCGGATATTCTTGCCGATCTTCTTGGCGATCTCGAGGTCCGGGGTGTTCAGGTTGATGTTGTAGGCAATCAGGAATTTGCGCGCACCTACCACCACGGCGCCCGCGGTGGGATGCAGCCGCGGTTCGCCAATGTCCGGTGCGCGGTCCGGATTGCGCAAAACATCTTCGCGCAATCCTTCGAATTGACCTTTGCGAATATTTTCCAGGTTGGTGCGGTCGGGGCGCTGCGCCGCCGCCTCGTAGAAATAAACCGGAACCCGATAGCGCTCCCAGATTTCCCGGCCGACTTTCCTGGCCAGCGCGACGCAGTCCTCGATGGAAATCCCTTCGATGGGGATGAAGGGCACCACATCGGTTGCGCCGAGTCGAGGGTGCGCACCGGTGTGCTTGGTCAGGTCAATCAACTCGGAAGCCTTGCCAACGCCGCGCAATGCTGCCTCTGCGAGAGCCTCCGGCTCGCCGGCGAGAGTGATGACGCTGCGGTTATGATCTGCGTCGCTCTCACGGTCCAGCAGGAACACGCCGGGGACTTCGCGCATGGCCGCCACGATGGCGTCAACCTTAGCCAGGTCGCGGCCTTCGGAAAAATTGGGAACGCACTCGATGAGTCGTTTCATAGCCTCAAAAGATTCCCGGGATTCGCATAGTAAATTTATAAATTCTTCGAGTAAATAATGGCCCCGCGCTTCATGGTCATACTGCAAAGGTTCACGCCAAAATAATACGGGATTTCGCGATAGTCGGCCACGTCAAAGGCCGCCACATCAGCATACTTGCCAACTTCGAGCGAGCCGACGCGGTCATGTTGCCGCAAGGAATACGCGGGATTAATGGTTGCGGCGCTAATGGCCTCCGCCGGTGTCAGGCGCATCTGTGTGCAGGCAAGCGACAGAATCATGGACATGCTCAGCGTGGGGCTGGTGCCGGGATTGAAATCCGTGGCGAGACCCAAGATAGCACCGGCATGAATCAGAGCGCGCGCCGGAGCGTAATGCTGAAGCCCGAGGTGGAAGCAGCAGCCGGGAAGCATGGTGCACACCACATTCGAGAGACCCAGCGCACGAATATCACTCTTCGTGAGTCTCTCGAGATGATCCGCGCTCGCCGCCTGCAGCTCGATGGCCAGGCGCGCTGCACCGGTGTGCTCGAGTTGCTCCGCGTGAATGCGCGGAACCAGGCCACAAGAGCGCCCGGCAGAGAGTACGACGCGAGATTGGGCCACGGTGAACGCGCCGCGGTCGCAAAACACGTCGCAGAATTCCGCGAGGCCGGCAGTGGCGACGGCGGGAATCCAGCGCTGCGCGATCAAGTCCACATAAGCATCGGCGCGCCCGCGAAATTCCGGCGGGACCACATGCGCGGCCATAAAAGTGGAGTGGATATCAATCGGCTGTTCCTGATGAATCTCGTGGAGCACTCCGAGAATTTTCAACTCGCTCTTCCAGTCCAGGCCGTAGCCGCTTTTGGCTTCGACGGTGGTGGTGCCGTGGGCGGCAAATTCCTGGAGATTGGCGAGTGCGCGGGCCTTCAACTGTTTGGCCGGAGCGCGGCGGAGCTTGTGTACGGAGGAGCGAATGCCGCCGGAGCGGGCAATTTCGTCGTAGGTTGCGCCGGAGATGCGCTGTTCATATTCCGCGGAGCGGCATTCGGGGAACACCAGGTGCGTGTGCGAGTCAACAAAGCCGGGCAAGACCACCCGGCCGCCGAGATTAATCTTGTGGGCGCGGCGGGCAGCGCGCAGACGTTCCAGGCGGCGGCGCGGGCCGACCGCAGCGATGCGGTCGCCCTGGGTGAGAATGGCGCCGTCGCGAATGATGCCCAATTCACCGAGCGCTTTTCCGCGCCGCGGCACACCACCGCGGAGCGTCAGCAACTGCGAGCAGCCGGTGATGAGCCAATCAGGCACGGGCGGTCTTCCCCAGGAAAGCGGGCGCGAAAGTTTCGGTAACAAAAGATTCGAGAGTCGTCGGAGTGGTATTCTCTGCCGCCCGCGGCTGCTGCGGAGCCAGCAGGCCGTTATTCATGGCTTTCCACATTTCAATGATCAGCGTAGCGGTAGTCTTCGGCAAACCCATCTGTACCAGCGCCGGCTCCAGCATCATGAACGGGACTTGCATGTATCCGAGGCCGGGCTTGCCGATGGCGTTGCCAATGATGCCGGCCACTTCTTTCCAAGTGTACTCACGAGGTCCGGAAAGTTCCTGCACGGAGTTACCGGAAAAATTGCGCGCGGCCAATCGCGCGGCGGCGTACACACCGATATCTTTCGTAGCGATCCAGGTCTGAGGCGCGTCGCCCGGTGAGCCGCCCGGAAGGAAACCCATGGAGCGCAGCGGCTGCATCGTCATGAAAAGATTTTCCATGAATTGCGTGGGGCGAAGATGCAGGACGTTGAGGCCGGCCACGCGGTTCAGTTTCTGCTCCAAATTGTACAGGCCTACGATGGGACCGGTCTTTTCCGCGTGTTGTGCGCCCATGCTGCTCAGAGTGATTGCGTATGGCACGCGAGCTTGCGTGATGGCGGACACGAGGTTGTCGGAAATACTGTCCTGATAGGCGCGGTAGTTCTCGCGATTGTGAGCTTGCGGAATCATAAGGTAGACGGCGGTGGCGCCTTCAAACGCCTTGGCCATGGAGCCGGCGTCCTCCACATTGCCGGCGAATGCTTCAGCGCCCTTCTGTTTCAGGGCTTCAAGCTTTCCGGCATCGCGAGCCACAGCGCGCACCTTCTCACCCTTTGCCAGCAGTGCTTCTGCTGCCACCCTGCCTGTGTTTCCCGTTGCGCCAATGATGACGATCATGAAGCCCCTCCTCCTGAATCTTCAGCCTATGACGACGGTTCCTGCTCCATCGGAATCTTCACGCCCGAGCGGCGAGCAAAATCAATTGCTTCCGGATATCCCGCGTCCACATGGCGCGCAACGCCAATGCCCGGGTCGTTGGTCAAGACGCGCTCAATTCGCGCGGCCATCTCTTTGGTGCCATCCGCCACCGTCACTTGCCCAGCGTGCAGGGAGTAGCCAATGCCCACGCCGCCGCCATTGTGGATGGAGACCCAACTGGCGCCACTCGCCGTATTCAGCAGGGCGTTCAGCAGGGGCCAATCGGCCACGGCGTCCGACCCGTCGCGCATGGATTCCGTTTCGCGGAAGGGTGAGGCCACCGAGCCGCAGTCGAGGTGATCGCGCCCAATCACAATCGGCGCTTTTAATTCGCCGCGCGCCACCAGGTCGTTGATGGCCAGACCAAATTTCTCGCGCTCGCCGTATCCCAGCCAGCAAATGCGCGAAGGCAGTCCTTGAAAGCGGACGCGCTTCTGCGCCAATTGAATCCAGCGGCAGAGAATTTCATCATGCGGAAACATTTCCAGCACCAGCCGGTCGGTGCGGTGAATGTCCGAGGCTTCGCCCGAAAGCGCGGCCCAGCGGAACGGTCCGCGCCCTTCGCAAAATAGCGGCCGGATATAGGCGGGCACGAATCCGGGGAAATCGTAAGCGTTCTTGACGCCTTGCTGGAAAGCGAAGGTGCGAATGTTATTGCCGTAATCGAATGTGACCGAGCCGAGCTTCTGCAGCGCGAGCATGCCCTCCACGTGCCGGGCCATGGATTCAAGCGAACGCTTCTGATACGTCTCCGGATCGCTCTTGCGCAGCTCGGCCGCCTGCGCCGGGTCGAGGTCCTGGGGAATGTATCCGCCGAGGGGATCATGCGCGCTGGTCTGGTCGGTGAGGAGATCGGGAACCACGCCGCGGCGGGCCAGCTCGGGAATTACGTCGGCGCAATTACCGACCAGGCCAACCGAGGTGGCTTCGCGTTTGCGCACGGCATTTTTCAGAATGCGCAGCGCTTCGTCGAGGTCATTGACCATCACGTCGCAATAGCCGGTTTTCACACGGCGCTTGATTCGCTCCGGGTCGACGTCAATCCCCAAAAACGCGGCGCCGTTGAGCGTGGCCGCGAGCGGCTGGGCGCCGCCCATGCCGCCCATGCCGCCGCTGGCAATTAATTTTCCGGCCAGGTCGCCGCGGAAATGTTTCCGGCCGGCCGCGGCGAAGGTTTCGTAGGTGCCCTGGAGAATTCCCTGCGAGCCGATGTAGATCCAGCTTCCCGCGGTCATCTGTCCGTACATCATCAAGCCGGCGCGGTCGAGTTCGTCGAAGTGCTTCCAGTCGCTCCAGTGGCCGACCAGATTGGAATTGGCGATCAAAACGCGCGGGGCATAGGAGTGGGTGCGGAAAATTCCCACGGATTTGCCGGACTGCACGAGCAGGGTTTCATCGTCGGCGAGTGATTTGAGCGCGGCCACAATGGCGCGAAAGCATTTCCAATTGCGCGCTGCCTTGCCGCGGCCGCCGTAGACGATCAATTCCTCGGGCTTCTCGGCCACCTCGGGGTCGAGGTTGTTCATCAACATGCGCAGGGCCGCTTCCTGCTGCCAGCCTTTGCAGCTGATGGCCGTGCCGCGCGCGGCGCGCACGGGTTGGTAGGTGGCTGCTTCGTCGGTGGCTGACTTCATCGGCGCTCGCCTCCGGGGAGCATATTAGCAGGAACGATGCTGCAGGAAACCATCTCCTGAATGGGGTGGTGGGAGAGGTCGCGCCCTGGGAGTTTGGAGAGCCGAGGCAGCACAGCCAGGAGTGGCTGTGCCACCGGAAAAGGCGTCCATGTCGCCAATGTGTTGCGAGTAGAAAAAATTATGTGCTGGAGATTCATGAGTTTGGCTCGAATTCTACTTTCGGGATGTTGCGAGTAGAAATGGCGAGTCCTCGTGGGCATCCCCTGTAGCCGCGACAGCCGGAGAAAACTCGGAGCAGCGGAAGGCGCTGCTCCTCGCTGGCGAGTCGAGCCTCGCCGTAACAAAGCGCTGTCCCCTCGACTGCGCTCAGGACCCTTGAGGCGCGCAAGCCAGCGCACTCCATAAAGTCGGGGCTGGCCCGGCGGCGTGGTCGTGATCCTCCCTATGACGACATCAGTAAAGCCCGATGGCTTCATGACACTCTGCGCCGAGGACGAGTTTTTTCTCGTCGCAGCTTTTTGCGGGTTATTCGGGGACGCTCTTGCAGGGAGGCAGAGCACGTTGTGACGGAATCCTCTGCAGAAAGCTCGCTGTGTGCAGGCAGCGTGGAATTATCAATGCGCCAGCCAGCCTGGGAAATCGGGCCGGTCAGGACGCAATGAGTTCGGACCGGCTCGACCCAGCGGCCGTCGTGATCCAGATGCGAATAAACGCGCACGGCGCGAGTGACGGCATCGAGTTCGAATGGGGCGGGTTCGGCAGGGGTGGGATGGTCCACCAGTTCCAGATATTGCTCCATAATGCGGGCCACCTCGCGGGTTCGCCGGGAAAACAATCCGGTCGCGTGGGCGTGACGATCAATGCTGCTGCGGTCTACCAGGCCATACTCCTCGGCGATTTTGATGACGCTGCGCCAGCGGATGAACTCGCCATCAATGGCGTCGCGGTCGGGATGCGAGCAGATCGAGCAGCAGCGCGAGTGGCGCTCGAGATCCGGCGGGGCGGAAGAAGAAGCGGCGGGGGAGCGGACGAGAGATGCGGTGTAACTCGCGAGGGTTGAATGGACGCTGTCTGCGGACAATTCGATGGAGGAGGAAACGGGGGAGGGAGCTGGCGGACGGCCGGCGGCGAGCTCGGCTTCGCGGGCGGCGCGGGCCTGTTCGCGAGCGAGCGTTCGCGCGTCCTCCGCGGCGCGGCAAGCGGCCAGATATTCGGCATATTGCACCGAATCCAACCTTCTCAGACCTTGGGGAGTCTCGATGAAGTACCACGGGAAATTGCGGTCGGGCCGGACGCGCGGCGGGGTGGGGGTCGCTGGGTCGGGTTGGGGGACGGATTCCGGAGGGGGCGGCACTGCTTGCGGGTGATTCGAATTTTGATTTTCCATTTTCGTTTTTACATCTGCTCTCCTTTTTAAATTTCCTACGCCCGCTCGGAGCGGGAGGGCTCGCCGGATCGAATCGGGCGAGCGGTGCCCTCCGGGCGGGGCAAATGCTGCGCCCAGCCGCGGGGGCACGAATTGATTCAATTTTTCAGGGGGAGCGTTTCACACGCAGGGTCTGATGCCAATCTACTACTCCACTAGTATAGCAAGTTAAGTACAAGACTGCAAGCAGAAATGGTGCGCGTTGCACATGTGCATGGGTGTGGGCTAGAGTTGGGGCGATGGCGACGGAGTATCCTCCTCTGACCAAATCATTCGTTGAGGCTGTGGACCGGCACGGGAATCCGCGTGCGCAGATGTACCGGGCTGCGGACGGATGGAAATCCATTTCGGCGCAGGAGATGCTGCGGCGCGTGGCGGCGCTGAGCAAATCGCTCGCGGCGCTAGGGATCAAGTCCGGGGATCGCGTGGCGGTGTTCGCGCCGAATTGCCCGGAGTGGCACATCGCGGACTTTGCCGTTCTTGGATTGGGGGCCGTGAATGTGCCAGTGTATTTCAATGAGTCCACCGATCACGTCGAATATATTTTGAAGGATTCCGGCGCGCGCATCGTAATCGCCGCGGGTGAATCGCAAGCGCGAAAAATCGATGAATGTCGCAAGCGCGTCTCGAGCCTGGAGCATGTGATTGCCGTTTCCGCGGCGCCGGAACTGCAGGGCGATTGCCTGCGGTATGAAAACCTGATTTCCGGCGGGAATGATGCGGACGTGGCGGAGTACCGCCGGCGCGCCGCGGAAGTCACTCCCGATCAGCTGGCCACCATCATTTACACCTCGGGAACCACGGGGGAGCCCAAGGGCGTGATGCTGACGCACCGGAATTTGAATTCAAACGCGCAGGACACCATGCACCTGCAAGATCTCAGCTCGGCCGCTATCGCGCTGGAATTTCTGCCGCTGGCGCACGTGTATGAACGGACTGTCGCTTACCAGTATTTCTTTTTGGGCGTCTCCATCGCTTACGTGCAACGCATCGAGGACGTGCCGCAGGCGCTTCTGGAGGTTCATCCGACGGCCGCGGCGGCGGTGCCGAGATTTTTCGAGAAAATTTACGGCAACATTCTTCAAAGAGGAAACCTGCAAACCGGCCCGAAGCGGAAAATATTCGAGTGGGCGCTGAGCGTGGCGGCGGAAGCGGCGCCGTGGCGGGCGTACGGCAAGCCCGTCTCACCGGTGGTTGTGGTGCAATGGCACATCGCCAATTTGCTGGTGTACAAAAAAATTCGAGAAGGGCTTGGCGGCGGCTCACCACGGTTTGCGTCGGGTGGAGCGCCGCTGGCGCCGGAGATTGCGGAATTTTTCTGGTCTGTTGGGATTCCTGTGTACCAGGGGTACGGTTTGACGGAGACGTCGCCGGTGGTGACGACGAACTACCGCGGGCATAACAAAGTGGGGACCGTGGGGCCGCCGATTCCCAATGTGCAAGTGCGCATCGCCGAGGACGGCGAGATCCTGGTGAAAGGTCCGAATGTGATGCAGGGATATTTCGGGAAGCCAGAAGAGACGCGCGCGGTGTTTACCGCCGACGGCTGGTTTCGTACCGGCGACATCGGCCAACTGGATGAGGAAGGGTACCTGACCATCACGGACCGGAAGAAGGAGCTGTTGAAAACGGCTGCGGGGAAATTTGTGGCCCCCGCGCCGATTGAAAATACGCTAAAGAGCTCGCCGTTCATCACCAATGCGATTGTGGTGGGAGACAAGCACAAGTTCGTGTCCGTGCTGGTGGTGCCGAATTTTCTGGCGATTGAGTCGGAGGCGCGCAAGCATGGCGTGGAGTTCTCCACGCCCACGCAGATTGTCAACCATCCGTGGACGCGCGAATTACTGTCGCGCGAAATCGAACGGCTGACCGCTTCACTGGCGCAATACGAGAAGCCCAAGCGGTTTGCGATTCTGGACCAGGATTTTACCTACGCGAACGGCGAGTTGACGTACACGCTGAAGATGAAGCGGCGCGTTATCGAGCAACACTACAAGGACGTAATCGCGCGGCTGTATGCGGATGTGGAAGAGCCGCGACCGCAGCATTTAGCCTAGAAGATTTCCGGCTTCGCAGGCATCCCCACCAACACGTAAAAACCGAAAAGCACTCGCAGCAGCGGAAGACGCTGCTCCTCGCTGGCAAGTCGAACCTCGCCGTATGAATGTGGCGGCAAGCCGCCGCACTCCAAAAAAGCGGCGCGTCATCGAATGCATGGTGGCGGCTGTGTGACGATGTTTCCGGGTTGGCTGCGGGGATGTACAATAGCGGCGGAGCAGAGACCATGACCGATCAACTGGTGATTGCCGGACGGGCGTTTCGTTCGCGTTTGATTGTTGGCACCGGAAAATATCGCAGCTTTCAGGAAATGGCGCGGGCGCATGAAGCCTCCGGCGCGGACATGGTCACCGTGGCGGTGCGGCGGGTGAATCTGACCGACCGCAGCAAGGAATCGCTGCTCGACTACATTGATCGCAAGAAGATTTTTATTCTGCCCAATACCGCGGGGTGTTATTCGGCGGACGACGCGATTCGCACGGCGCGGCTGGGGCGCGAGGTCGGATTGTCGGAATGGGTGAAGCTGGAAGTGATTGGCGACGAGCAGACGCTGTTTCCGGACACGGAGCAATTGATCAGCGCGACGAAGACGCTGGTGAAAGAGGGCTTCGTCGTGCTGCCGTACACGAATGACGACTTGATTGTGGCGCGAAAATTAATTGACGCGGGCGCGGCGGCGGTAATGCCGCTGGGGGCGCCGATTGGTTCGGGGATGGGAATTCAGAACATGGCCAACCTGCGCATACTGCGCGAGCGCATCACCGAAGTGCCGATGATTGTGGACGCGGGGGTGGGCACAGCGTCCGATGCCGCAGTGGCCATGGAACTGGGCGCCGATGGCGTGCTGATGAATACGGCGATTGCCGGGGCGCAGGACACGGTGTTGATGGCGGAAGCGATGCGAGCCGCGGTCGAGGCCGGGCGCAAAGCGTTTCTTGCCGGACGCATCGAGAAGAAACTTCATGCCACGGCGTCCAGTCCGCTCTCGGGCGTGGTGCGCTAGGCCTTCCGGAGTCTGGATCAGCGAAATAGGACGTGCCAGGTGATGTCCACGAAGCCGTGGACCAGCGCGCCGGGAACGAGCGAGCCGGTTTTCATCCACGCCCGACCGTAGAACAATCCCGCGATTGTCGCCAGCAGGACATACTTCCAGTTTGGAAATGGCGTATGCAGGATGTGTGCGAGTCCAAAAATCACTGAAGCAATCACCAGGCCGGCCCACTGATTTCTGCACATGCGTGAAAGCAGATCCTGCAAGACCCCGCGAAAGAGAAACTCCTCAGGCCAGGCGGTGAAAAGCAGGATTCCCAGCGCGGTGACGGGCAGCGAGTAAATTCGTTGATGCGTCGGGTCGTAGGTGAGGAATCCGATTCTGATTCCGAGGGGGACGGCGATCAGGCCGAATGCGATGGAATTGAACGCGAACTGCCACGCGAATCCTCGCCGCCACTCGATGGCGTAGCCGATTCCTTCGAGCTTCCGAATCACGACGAAAGCAGCAACGCCGGTGCTGAGCGCGAAGAGGATTGTGAGGATATGAGTCAGCGGCGGCGGATAGGGGAACAGGCGGTACAAATAGCGGAATTCCACCGGCAGCCACACGAGCAAGAGCGCGAGATAGTCTTGCGGCAATCCGGCGCGTTTGCCTGCGGCGCCGGCCAGGAGCAGGACGGGCGCGAGGACATACGTCACCCCGGCGAGGATCCACAGCCAATCGCGATGCAGGAAGAGCGAGTAAATCAGGACGGCAAATAGAGGTACCAGAGCGGCGGCAACCGGAGTGAGGTGCGCGAAAGTTCTGCGGAATTTCTCCAGCAAACGCGGCGCGGCGAGAAAGAATTCGAATGCGAAGAGCGCAGCGCCGACGCCCAACGCCAGCGCAAATCGGGAATCGCGATAGCCCATCCTCCAACCCAACATTACGGCGAGAATGACCACGCCGAGCCAGACGGCTCCGGCGCATCGAAAACCCATCTGCCGCGATCTGGAAATTGCCGCCATGGCAAAAGATTTTACTCGCGCGCATCGGAACTCCGAGAAAAACTTGATTTGAGTCTGGTGCTCGGAGATGCTGGAGCCGCGTGGCCTCGACAGCGGAATCCGGGAAGCACCGGCTTGCGCATATTGACTGGATGCGCGGGCTGGCCTGCCTGCTGATGTTTCAGACGCACTGTTACGATTCGTGGCTGGGCGGAGCTGCGCGCGATACGTCGTTCATTCGCTGGTCGCAATTGGGCGGCACGCTTCCCGCTCCGTTGTTTTTGTTTCTCGCCGGGATCTCCTTCGCGCTAGTTACCGACAAAATGCGGCGGAAGGGGGCAACTGCAAATGAAATCGCGGCAACCACGATTCGCCGTGGGGCGGAGGTGTTCGGGCTGGGACTGTTGTTCCGCGTGCAGGAATTCGTTCTCGGACTGCCCGGGGCGCCCTGGACAGATCTGCTGCGCGTGGACATTTTGAATACCATCGGGCTGACCATGATGTTGATGGGCGCGGCCAGCCGGCTGGCGCGAACACGAACTGGCAATACTTTGCTCGCCGCGGCGATCGCGCTGGGGATTGCGATGGCCACACCGCCGCTGTGGACGACGTGGAGGCCGCGATGGCTGCCGTGGTTCCTGGAGTCGTACATCAACGGGGTGCACACGTTCGATAAACCGCAGCCGTGGCTGTTTCCGATTTTTCCGTGGACGGCATTTGGTTTTGCGGGGCTGGCGATCGGGTTCGTGATGTTCAGCGACTGGGCGGTGAAGAACGCGGCGAAGGCGGCGGCTTTGTTCGGCGCCGGCGGCGTGGCGCTGTTCTACGTGGCGAAATGGTTTGATGCATCACCCGTGCGTCTGTATGCGGAATACGACTACTGGCACAGCAGTCCTGAATTTCTTCTGGCGCGCGTGGGCATTATGATGGCAATTATGCTGCTGAGCTATGCCTGGTGCCGGTGGGGACTCGGGACCGTGGGATTCAGTCCGGTGATTCAACTGGGACAAACATCACTGCTGGTCTACTGGGTGCACATTGAGTTTGTGTATGGACGGTTTTCGATTCTGACCAAGCGAGCGCAGACGATTCCCATGGCCACGCTTGGGCTGGTGATTATTTTTGTGTCCATGGTTTTACTCTCGCTGGCGCGGACGCGGCTGCAGGGCCGGGGCAAGGAAATTCTTCGAGCATTTCGAGGAGCGTGGCGTCCCGCGACAGGAGATTAATGCTTCTTTGACGGAGCAGCAGGCGAGGCGGGGGCGCTGGAAGATTCTCCCGATCTGGGTTGAATCTTGAAAATAAACTCTCCGGGACGCGCCAGGCCGTTTTCTTCGCGGGCAATGCGTTCGATGGTGGTGGAATCCGTTTTGAGGGCCTTCACGCGGTCTTCCAATTTTCGATTTTCGTCATCGAGTTGCTTGATTTGTTGGCGGATTTCCGCGGCACGCAGTTGCGTCTGGCGCATGGCCAGCACGCCGTGCGCTCCGAAGATATCCTGCAACGCCAGAAGCAGCAGGCCGGCGATGAGAAACCAGTTCATGTTGCGGCGCAGGAACTCGTGCGTCTGCTCTATGAAATTCAATCGTTCGTCGCTCATGCGGCCACCCACGCGCGCGCGGCTTCGGCGAGTTTCCGCGAGGCCTCCGGAGAAGATGATTCCGTGTAGACGCGCACGACCGGTTCGGTGCCGGATGGGCGCATCAGGACCCACGACCCATCCTCGAAAATCAATTTGAGGCCGTCGGTGCGGTCGGTTCGGGTCACGCGACGGCCGGCGAATACCTTGAATTCCTGGTGCAGGCGCTCCGGCAAGCGCGATTGGACGTCGGGCTCGAGATGCAGATTCACTCGCACCGGCCAGAATTCTCCTCCGACGCGGCGGAAGAGATCGGCCAATTGATCCGCGAGTGAGGAATTGCGCGCGGCAATCATCTCCGCGGCCAGGAGACACGCGAGAATGCCGTCCTTTTCGGGCACATGACCGCGGATGGTCAAGCCCGCGCTCTCCTCGCCGCCGATTACAATTTTGTTTTTGCGCAGCAATGGGCCGACGTATTTGAAACCTACCGGAGTTTCATAAAGCTGGACATGGTGATGGCGGGCCACGGCATCGAGGAGATGGGAAGTGGCGACACTGCGGGAAGCGCCCAGTCTTTCACCGCGCGTTTCGAGGAGATAATCGAAGAGCAGTCCCAGAATGTGATTTGGGGAAATGAATGCGCCGTCGCGATCGACAATGCCGAAGCGGTCGGCGTCGCCGTCGGTAGCCAGACCCGCGAGCGCTTTGCCCTCGGCGACCGCTTTCCTGAGCGGCCCGAGATTTTCTTCCGAGGGGTCGGGGCCGGTGCCTTCGAAGAGCACGTCGCGATTGGTGCGAATCGCGGGTGCGGGGATGTCGTGGGCAGCGAGAACGCGGTCGAGCCAGCCGGCGCCGCAACCGTGAACCGCGTCGCAGATGAATTTCCCTTTGGCTTTGCGGATGACATCAAAGCGGACGACTTTGGAGAGCTGCGCGAAATAGTCCTCGCGAACATCGACACGTTCGAAGTCGTCAACCAGGTCCTCGAGAGTGCTCGGTTCGTCTTTGATCGCTGCGGCGCGTTTCTCGATGTCTTTGGTCACGTCGGGGAGGGCCGGGCCGCCTTCGGGGCCGGAAAATTTCAAGCCGTTGTAATCGGCGGGATTGTGGCTGGCGGTGATGTTCACGCCACCATCGAGCTGGCGATGAATGATGGCATGGGCGACTGCCGGCGTCGGTGTCACTTCACTACAGAGGAGCACGCGGCAGCCATGATGTTTCAGCACGCTCGCGGCAGTGAGTGCGAATTCTTCGGCGAAGAAGCGCGTGTCGTGAGCCACGATCAGCGCGGGAGATTTTTTCCGGGCGCGCACGTGCCCGGCGATGGCGGCGGCGGCCCGGCGGACTCCTGAAAAATTGAAATCGTCGGCGATGACGCCGCGCCAGCCGGAAGTGCCGAAATGGATGGCTTGGCTGCTCACGGGCGGCTATTGTATCTTGGCGCGCGGTGGTTGGTGGCACAGGATTCGCGCACGGGCGAGGCGCAAGAGTAAAGGCGGCGATTAGCGATAAAGATGACCGATAAGATTGTTGTGCTGGTGACTTGCGCATCGGCCAAGGAGGCGCGCCGGATCGCTGACTTGGTGGTGAAGAGACGCCTGGCTGCTTGCGTGAATATTCTTGAGATTCCTGTCCGCTCCATTTACAGGTGGAAACAACGCGTTGAGTCTGCTCGGGAATTGCTGCTGGTGATTAAATCCTCTCGACGACGATTCAGGGAATTGCAGAGGGCGATCGAGTCGGTGCACAGCTACGAGGTGCCGGAGATTATCGCTGTGCCGATTGAGGGCGGCTCGCGTAAGTATCTCGCGTGGCTCGACGAATCGGTTTGTGCGCCGCGGGCGGGGAAGCGGCGGCGTAGGTAGGTCAAGCTATCTCGTAGCATCCCCAGCTGAAGGTCATACGTACCTCAGGGGTTGAAACCCCGTAGTAGCTGCTGTTTTCGGCACGGCTAAAGCCGTGCCCTGACGAAAGGCTCTTTAGCTCTGCCCTGACGAAAAACTATGTATGAGGGGCGTTGGTTTTTTCTTTGGCGGCCAATTCGGCCATTTCCTTTTCGTATTCCTTCTGCAGGACCTTCCAATAACGGATGGGCAGCAGGCGCTGCAGCCGGTCGATGCGAATGGCGTCCTTGCCGATTAGGATGCGCGGCTGGTTCCGCTTGACGCCGCGGACGATCACATTGGCAGCTTCCTCGGGCGAGGTGATGGCGTGGCGCTCGAAGCGGGCCAGGTTTAAATCACGGATGGAAGGGTGAACTCCCGCACCGACGCGGGCGTTTTGGGCGATGGGTGTGCGGATTCCTCCCGGGTGCACGCTCGACACGCCAACATTCGTGCCTTCCAGTTCGTGGCGAAGAACTTCGGTGAATCCTCGGACGGCGAATTTGCTGGCGCAGTAGGCGCTTTGTCCGGCGGGCGCGATCATGCCGAATATGCTTGAGAGATTCACGATGTGGGCGCGCGGCTGGCGGCGCAGGACGGGCAAAAAATTCCGCACGCCATACACCACACCCCAGAAGTTGATGCCCATCAACCATTCGAGGTCGGCAAGGCTGATTTCTTCGAACATGCCGAAGAGCGCCACACCGGCGTTATTGATCAGCAGGGTCACGCGCTCATGCTGCTGGACGACCTCGGAGGCAAATTGCTCCACGCGGCGTTGGTTCGAGACATCCACAACGTGTGTGCTGATACGGAGATTTTTTTCGGACGAGTGCTCGGTGATTTGCCGCGCGGTTTCCTCGAGACCGAGTTGATTTACGTCCGCGAGCGCGAGCGACATTTTCTCGCCTGCCAGATGATTCGCCAGCGCACGGCCAATGCCGGAACTCGCTCCGGTGATTACAGCGACGCCGCCTTTCAAGTTCCAGCCCAAGTGACCTCCATAACCGCTAGATGTGAGCGAGCGCCTGGTCCAGGTCCGCGATCAGGTCTTCCACGTCTTCGATGCCGACAGAAAGGCGAACTAGGCCCTGGGTGATTCCGACCTGAGCCTGCATTTCGACCGGGACAGATGCGTGGGTCATTGATGCGGGATGCGAAATCAGGGTCTCCACACCGCCGAGACTTTCGGCCAGCGCGCAGATGCGGACATGGTTTAAAAGTTTGCGGGCGGCTTCGAGTGAGCCGAGGTCGAAAGAGATCATCGCGCCATAGCCGCGCTGCTGGCGTTTGGCTATTTCGTGCTGCGGGTGAGAAGGAAGGCCCGGGTAAATGACGAGCTGAACTTTGGGATGCGCGGCCAGAAATTTAGCCACGGCCATGCCGTTGAAGTTGTGGCGATCCATGCGCACCGCGAGGGTCTTGATGCCGCGGGAAACGAGGAAACAATCCATGGGCGCGAGGCCGGCGCCGGCAGAGCGCTGGATGAAGTAAATTTTTTCGGCATCTTCCGGGCGCGTCAGCACAACGGCGCCGCCGGTGCAGTCGCTGTGGCCGTTCAGGTATTTGGTCATGGAGTGGACGACGATGTCGGCGCCGAGGGCGATGGGCTGCTGGAAATAAGGGCTGAGGAAGGTGTTGTCCACGACGAGTGTCATGTTTCGTTCACGCGTGAGTTTTGAGACGGCGGCGATGTCCGTGACGATCATGGTCGGGTTCGTGGGAGTCTCGACGTAAATCATGCGCGTGGAGGGTTTGATGGCGGCGCGGACTTTGTCGACGCAGGAAGTATCCAAGTAGCTGAACTCCAGGCCGAAATCCACCAGAAGCTTGGTGGTGAGACGGAAGACACCGCCGTACACGGCCTGGGAAAGAATGGCGTGGTCACCGGGGCGAAGCAGGCGGAATACCGCGTCTATTCCCGCCATTCCGGAACTGAAGGCGTAGGCGGCTTTACCGCCTTCGAGCTTTGTCAGCGTGCGTTCGAGAGATTTGCGATTGGGATGGTTCGTGCGGGCATAGTCGAAACCCTTGTCCTTGCCCAGAGCTTCCTGGACATAGGTGGAGGTCTGGTAGATGGGCGCGACGATGGATCCAGTGGAGGGATCCGGTTCCTGGCCTACATGAATCGCGTCGGTAGAAAACCCCATGTCTTTCCTCCTGAGTGTTTGACGGAACTGCTCATCATACGCCAGAAAATTGATGGGGTGAAAACCGGGGATTGGGAATGCGGCGCCAAAATGGCTTAATGAAGCTTGAGAGGCAAAGCTGATTGGAGTAAAAGTAGAGACTGATGCGATTCAAGTTGCATTTCCTTCGTGTGTTCCGCGGATTCCAGCTGGCGGGAATCGTGTTATTGGGTTTGTTGTATGCAGCTTCCACTTTCGCGCAGTCGGAAAATCTGGACAAATCGCCGCCGCAGCAGAAGTCCGGTGCGGAAAATAAGAAAGATCCCAAGTCTGCGAGCACGAGCGTCGCCAAGCTTCGGATTGTGGTGACCGGTGACGACAAGCCGGTGAGCAACGCGAGCGTGTACGTGCGGTACAACGAGCCAGGCGGATTGCTTCATCACGAAAAGCTGGCGGAGATGAACTTCAAGACGAATTTGGACGGGTCGGTGAAAGTCCCCGAGGTACCGCGCGGGAAAATCCTGATCCAGGTGATTGCCAAGGGTTGGCACACGTTTGGCAAGTGGTTCGACATCGACACGGATGGACAAACCGTTGAGATCAAATTAGAACCGCCGCCGCATTGGTATTAATTCGAATCGGAAATTCACTTTTGTGGCGCGTCGATGCATTCCTACAGGCTCATTTCATAAACGTTCCGGCTGACGGTCACGCGCACCTCAGGAGTTGAAACCCCTGTATTGCCGCCGTTTATCGGCACGGCTAAAGCCGTGCCCTGACGCAAAACCATTTAAGGGGTGAACTCGCTTCTTTTGATTTGCACCGAACTAGTGCATCTCGTTTTAAGCCATTGGAACGGCAGATGATTTGGAGTCCGGCGAGGGGATTTTCCACATGGTTTTCAACAGTTCTGTTGAAAACTATTTCGCCGCGCAGAATTTATTTGGAATGGAGGAGCCAAAACACTTCCATGCGTCCGCAAGGCGAGTACGAGCGTGCTATGATTTGAATCTACGCGATTGGTTCCCCCACGGGCATTGTGAAGCGATTGATTCTAAATGCGGATGATTTCGGATTGACTGCGGGCGTGAACGAAGGAATCGTGCGCGCGCATCGGGAGGGAATTCTTACCAGCGCCACGATTATGGCCAATGGCGCAGCGTTTGAGGACGCCGTCGAAAAGGCGAGGTCCAATCCGCGGCTGGGCGTGGGTTGCCATATCGTGCTGCTGGGCGGGAATCCGGTTGCGCCGCTCGAGCAGATCCCGTCCCTGGTGAACGCTCAGGGCCGGTTACCGGAATCGTTGCCGGCGTTTGTGGCCAGGTTGAGCGCGAGAATGGTGAAGATGAATGATCTGGAAGCGGAGATTCGCGCGCAAATCCTGAAGGTGCGCAAAGCTGGTATCGAGCCTACGCACGTGGATACTCACAAACATGCGCATGTGCATCCGCGGGTGATGGAGGCGCTGGCGCGCGTGGCGCAGGAGCAAGGGATTCATCGAGTCCGGAAACCGGTCGAGAACATTCGCGATTCTTGGAACGGCTCGGGCGGGAAAGCACGCGGGCTTTCGAAGCAGCATTTGGCGGCGAGCTTGGTGACGACTGCCGGGCGGCAGTTCCGGTCCATTTCGCGGAAGTACGGATTGCGTTCACCGGATCACTTTCTTGGACTCGCTATGACAGGAAATTTGGGTCCGGAGAAGTTGCGGCGCATGATTGGCATGGTGGCGGAGGGAGAGACCGAAATTATGCTGCATCCTGGGATATGCGACGAGCAACTGCGAGGAATTGGTACGCGGCTGCTGGAACAACGGGAAAATGAGCTTGCCGGGTTGCTGGATGCGGGTGTGAGGAGTACCGTCGAGGAACGAGGGATTCGTTTAATCAGCTATCGGGAGTTAAACTAGCTACATGCGAGACGGTGAGATGCTGGCACCCCGATACTCCGTGGTGGTGCCGTTCCACAATGAGCAGGAGAGTGTCCGGGAATTGCACGCGCGACTGAGCGACGTGATGACCGGGCGCTACGAACCCGTGGAATTTGTGTTCGTGGATGACCAGAGCACGGATGGCACGTCGCGAATCCTTCATGAACTCGCGGCCGAGGATTCACGCGTCGCGGTGCTGCGTTTGAAGCGGAATTACGGGCAGACCACGGCGCTGGCGGCGGGATTTGATTATACGTCCGGGGAGATCGTGATCTCGATGGACGGCGATTTGCAGCATGATCCTGCCGACATTCCCGCCATGCTGGAAGCCTTCGAGGCGCCGGAGATAGACATCGTCAGCGGCTGGCGGCAGAAACGCGTGGACAATTATTTGCTGCGGCGCGTTCCTTCGCGGATTGCCAACTGGATGATGTCCAAACTTTCCGGTGTGGCCATCCACGACTTCGGAACGACATTCAAGGTGTACCGGCGGAGTGTGATTAAAGATGTGCCGCTGTATGGGGAGATGCACCGGTTTATACCGGCGCTGGCGGCTTGGAATGGGGCGCGCATCGTGGAAGTGCCCATTCGAAACGTGGTGCGTCCTGGCGGGAAATCGCACTATGGGATTTCACGCACGCTGCGGGTGCTGTTCGATATCATCACCATCCGGTTTCTGCTGCGCTACATGACGCGGCCGTTGCATTTCTTCGGGCCTCCGGGATTGCTGGGAATGCTGGGCGGGGCGGCGATCCTGGTGACGCTGTTGGCACAAAAGGTTTTCTGGCACACACCCATCTTTGCGCAGCATGGACCGCTGCTGGTGTTGGGCATGATGCTGTGCCTGTTTGGATTGCAAGTGCTGGCAGTTGGCCTGGTGGGCGAGCTCCTGATGCGCACGCATTATGAATCGCGCGAGAATACCGTGTACCGCATCGAACACGTGTTCGGTGCGAATGCGCGCCCGGACAGCAGCGGAGCTCCGGCGGAAAAATCGCTTGCTGCGAAACGGGCTGTCAGGTAGGTTCCACGGAAGGCGCGAATTTATTCTGGGGCGTGGGAGGCATGAAATTGCGGCGAATATTCTCGACGATTCTTGTGCTCGGATTTGCGGCGGCGATGGCATGGGCCGGCGGCGATCCGTGGAAATCAAAACCATTTCAGCAGTGGGATGAGAAGGACGTCAAAAAGGTCCTGAACGATTCACCCTGGTCGAGGATAGTTTCCGTGCCCGCTCCCTGGGCCAGTGGAGATTCAGAAGGAGGGCCGGGTCCGGCATTGGCGAATGCCAGCCAGGATCATTCTCCGGATGGCGGCATCATGGGGACGGCAGGCGCCGGCAAACCTCCGGCGGCTCCCACGGTGAAGGAGGCACAATTCATAGTACGGTGGGCCTCTTCAAGGGTGGTCCGTGAGGCGGCGCTCCGCGGGGCGGTCCTCGGCGGGCACCTGAAGCAGGAAGAGGCGGACAAACAGGCGGCGCAGCCTCTGGAAATTTACCAGGTGCTGATCGCGGGGCCGGATATGAAGCCGTTCCAGGCCGCCGATGACAAGGCTTTTTTGGAGAAGACTTTCCTGGTATTGAAGAAATCCAAGCAACGAATCCCCGCAGCAAGCATTGAATATCAGCGCGGCCCGGACGGCAAGACGGTGCAAGCAGTCGCATTCTCATTCCCGAAAAAAGCTGCGAGCGGAGAGCCGACGATCCCCGCGGACGAAAAGAGTGTGGAGATTTTCTGTTCCGTTGGGGGCGCAAATATTCGCGTGAGTTTCGAGATACCAAAGATGGAAGACTCGCAGGGGCGAGACCTCTAGCCATCGCAACGGAGAGAATTTTCGGGAGGCATCACGCGTGAAAACATTTGCCACACTTGCAGGGATATTGAGCATTGCCCTCCTGGTGCCGTGCGCCGGGAGCGCGCAGATGGGCATGCGCAGCGGTCCGCCGCAGATGCACGGCGTGTGGGCGCCCGTGATCGGCAAAGGCGCCGCGTATGAGATCACCACGTCGGAAGGGAAGAAGATCCAAAACGAAGTCACGGTGCTCGGCAGTGAGAAGGTCGAAGGCAAGGATGGTTACTGGCTGCAAATGGCCATGACCAGCCCGGAGATCGGGGGCGAGATGGTGATGAAGCATCTGTCCATTCTCGACGGCCAAGAGACACGCACGGTGAAGACCATCATGCAATTCCCCGGACGGCCGCCCATGGAAATGCCGGCGCAAATGATGGGGCGCCACGAGCACTCGAGCCAAAGTGCCGACGTGCGCAGCGACGGGCAGGATTTGGGGAGCGAATCCATTACCGTTCCGGCTGGAACATTCACGTGCGAGCACTACCGCACCAAGGACGGCAGCGATGTGTGGGTCAGCAAGGATGTGGCTCCCTGGGGGATGGTGAAGTATCAAGGCAAGGATTCCAGCATGGTGCTGACGAAGGTGATTTCGGATGCAAAAGACAAAATTATCGGCGTGCCACAACCTTTTAATCCCATGCTGATGGCGCAGCCGCATCAATGAGCGCGCTGAGGCTCGTGGACTAATTTGAAATGGGAGGCGCCTCGGCGGGGCCGGGGCGCCTCTTCTTTTTTCGGCAACTTTTAGGACGGATAGTTCTGACGGGAACTCTTGGGAGGCGATCCCCATATGTCCGCCGCTGAGGACAAGTTCTACCGGGCTCACGTTACCAAGCGCGAGGAGTTCTCCGAAGACCTGTGGAAAATCCGCATCGATCCAGGCGGCGATTTCCAATTCGTGGCCGGCCAGTACGCGACCCTGGGAGTGCGTACCGGCGACAAACTGGTTGAGCGCGCCTACTCCATTGTTTCTTCGCCTTATGAAAAGGAACTGGAGATATTCATCGAGCTGGTGCCGCACGGGGAATTGACGCCGCACCTCCACAAAGTGAATGTTGGCGGTGAAATCACGCTTCGAAAAATTGCCAAGGGCCGGTTCACGCTGGATTTGAAAAGCGGACACAAACAGCATCTGCTGCTTTGCACCGTGACCGGGGTGGCTCCTTTTGTGTCTTATGCGCGGACACTGTACAAGGATTGGAAAGAGAATCGCTTCCCCGCGGATATTCACCTGTACATGATTAACGGCGCCAGCCGCTCCTGGGAATTCGGCTACCGCGAGGAAATTGAGCGCATCGCTGCAGAGGTTCCGTGGCTGACGTACATCTCCACAATCAGCCGCCCCTGGGAGGACCAGGAATGGCGTGGCGAAAAGGGCCGCGTCGAAGACGTGATGCGGAAATACTCGGACCAGTGGGGGCTGACCGGAGCGGATTGCACCGGATACCTTTGCGGGCATCCGGAAATGATCGAGCACGGGAAAGGGATCCTGCAGCGCGCGGGATTCGCCAAGGAATATTTGAAGGAAGAGGTGTATTGGATCCCGGATAAGGGCGCCGCGGTCTGAAATAGAGCTTGACCTTAACGCTCCGAGTGGGGAACGGCCGCAGCCAATTCTTCGACGGCATTCGACATGGCTCGGATGGGCGTTGAGATGTGTACAGACTCCTCCTCGCTCTCTACGTCCACGACAATTGAACCGCCCGATTTTGAGATACGCACGTGTTGCCCGGGTTCGCTGACCTCAACAAATGGAAGGTCCTCGATTTGTTGAAGCTGCTTCAGCGTCTCGCGGATCACTGGCAACCAGGGGTGGATTTCTTCGGCGGCTTCCGCCAGATGCGCTCTGGGCACAAAATGAATCCCGATGGGGACGAGCATGGCCGGGGCGATCACGTGGACGTGATGACGCTCAGCGCCTTTTTGCAACACGTTTACGTGGACCAGGCCCTCGCTGCACAGTAGCCCGGCTCCCGCCACGGCTGTGCCCGCGATTCCCAGCGCGATTTTGCCCAGTAAAATCATTTGCTCACCTCCGCCGAAATGAAATTTCCCTACTCAGTTGATCCGCGCGAGTCCACCCAGATGCGCACGTGCTGGGTTGCGTCGTGCACCGTGACCAGCAGCGTGTCGCCGGCCGCACTCAGCGCGCGGATGGCCGCCGCTATGTCCAGCTCATCCTTTTTCGCCGTGGAGAACAGGGCGTCCACGACTTTCATGGGCACGGTGATTTCCACTTTGTGAGGATCCTTGGAATCTTTTCCACCTTCCGTGACATGCACCACCAAATTCCCGTTCATTTTTGCCACGCGAACGTTTTGATCATGCTTCTTCACGGTTACGAATTCATTGTCCGGCGCGGTGCGGATGGCGTCGAGGAGGGCAGGGATGTCAATCCCGTCCATGTCCGCATGCGAGATGGTCACGCGCCCCTGGTGGAGGTTTCCGTGATTGACGGCGGGCAAAACTTTCTCCGCCATGGACAACGGCAGGTTCACATTCACACTTTCACCGTTTGCGGAGTCTTCCACCCTGATGTGAAGGTAGCGGTCATTCGGTGCGGCAAGTGCCGGGGTTGCGAGGGCTAAAGCAAGCGCGCAAATGGGGGCGAGGGTTTGAATTAACTTTTTCATGTCTGGAAGGCCTCCTGGCTTCTTTCAGCCTGTACATACGGAGTTCCAGACGGAAAAGTTCCGTTAGGTTGTAATTGCAGCGGTCAGTCGCGATCCAGTTTTAGAAACACGACACCGAGGGGAGGGAGCCGCAGTTTGACCGAGTGCGGGCGATTGTTCCACGGCACGGGGTCGGCATTCACGCCGCCAGAATTTCCCTTGCCAGTTCCGGAATAGTGTTCGGAGTCGGTGTTCAGGATTTCGTGGTAAAACCCGGGATGAGGGACGCCGACGCGGTAATCTTCTCGAAAGACTGGCGTGAAATTGCAGACGACGATGACAAATTCCCCGTTGTTCCGGGCTCGCCGGACGAAAGACAACACGCTTGAGGCGGCATCATCCACGTCAATCCATTCGAATCCGGCCCATTCGAAATCCACTTCGTGGAGAGCCGCTTCGCTGGCGTGCAGGCGGTTCAAGTCCTCTAGCAATTTCTGGACGCCCCGGTGGGAGGGCGAATCCAGAAGGGACCAGTCCAAGCTGCCGCCTTCCCAAAATTCGCTTCGCTGCGCCAGCTCACAGCCCATGAACAATAATTTCTTTCCAGGATGAGAGAACAGATATCCGAACAGCAGGCGCAGATTGGCAAATTTTTGCCAATCGTCGCCGGGCATTTTCGAAAGCAACGCCCCTTTACCGTGAACGACTTCGTCGTGGGAAAACGGCAGTGCGAAATTCTCGTTGAATGCGTAGATCATGGAGAAGGTGAGCTGATTGTGGTGAAATTTCCGGTAGAAGGGATCGAGAGAGAAATATTTCAGGGTGTCGTTCATCCACCCCATGTTCCACTTCAAATCGAATCCCAGACCGCCAAGATACGTGGGCCGCGAAACGGCAGGCCAGGAAGTGGATTCCTCCGCGATCATCAGCGCCCCGGGATGCCGCGTATGAACCACCTCATTCAAATGTTTTGTGAACGCCACGGCTTCCAGATTTTCGCGACCGCCGTAGCGGTTGGGAATCCATTGGCCGGGTTTGCGTGAATAATCCAGATACAGCATGGAGGCGACGGCGTCCACGCGGAGTCCGTCAATGTGATATTTGTCCAGCCAGAACAGGGCATTGGAGAGCAGGAAATTCTGCACTTCGTTGCGCCCGTAATTGAAAACCAGCGTGCCCCAGTCCGGATGAGCACCCATGCGGGGATCCGCATGCTCGTACAGATGTGTGCCATCGAAGAATGCCAGCCCGTGCGCGTCTCTGGGAAAATGTGCTGGAGTCCAGTCCAGAATCACGCCGAGATTTTCCTGATGGCAGCGGTCCACGAAATACATGAAATCTTCCGGTGAGCCGTAGCGGCTGGTCACCGCGAAATATCCGACGGTCTGGTATCCCCAGGAACTGTCGAGCGGATGCTCCATGATGGGCATCAGCTCAATGTGCGTGAAGCCCAGACCCTTGACGTAGGGGATCAGCTCTTCGGCCAATTCCCGATAGGTCAGCCAGCGATTTCCTTCCTCGGTTTTCCGACGCCAAGCGCCAGCATGAAGCTCGTAGATTGACATCGGCGCATGCAGCCAGTCGCGCGCGGCCCGTGCGGTGAGCCACTCGCGGTCGTTCCATTCGTGGCGGTCGACGTTGCACACCTTGGAGGCTGTGTTGGGCCGCAGCTCGGCGGCGAAGCCGTAGGGATCGCTTTTGAGGGCGACGTTTTTTCCAGCGCCGGAGAGAATCTCGAACTTGTAAAGTGCTCCCTCCTCAAGCCCGGGCAGGAAAATTTCCCAGATGCCGCTGGTGCCGCGGCTGCGCATGGGATGGACGCGGCCATCCCAGGAGTTGAAGTCGCCCACGACGCTGACGCGATCCGCATTCGGGGCCCAAACTCCGAAATGAACACCCCGCACACCTTCCACCGTGCGCAGGTGTGCGCCGAGCTTTTCGTAATTGAGGTAGTGCGTCCCTTCGCCGGCGAGGTGCAAATCGTATTCCGTGAGCAGCGGGGGAAAAGCATAGGGGTCGTACGTTTCGGCTGACGCGCCGTCAGCATAACGGACTTGCAACCGGTACGATGCTGGAGGCACGGGTCCTGCCGCGCTCCTGGATTTGCCGGAGGGGATGCCGGCGTCAAAGAAACCAGCGGGCTGGATTTGGGCAGCAGGGAAAATCTCGCCGGTCCCATTCCAAATGACGCTGACACCGACTGCGCCGGGCCGGAATACCCGAACATGCAGCGTGGAGCGGTCCGCCGGCCCATCCCAATGAGGACCGAGAATTCGGAACGGGTCGGCATGCCACCCGCGGACAATGGCTTCAATTTCCTTGTCGACCGGGCTGGGCTTAGCCTTCGCTTCCTCGGTCTTCTGTGTTTTTCTCTTCATACCGCCTTACGCGAAAGATGCAGAGTGGTTCTTCATCTTACCGGAGGGTGACCCGTGGGCCAAATCCGGGCCGCGAATGAGTTTCCCCGCCGTGCTGGACTTGGATTAGAAAGCCCGGTAGGCTAGCGGCGAAATCGAGAGAAATAATTAAGTCCATTCGGATTGAGGAGCGTTTATGAAATTGGCTGCCCGTTCGGTTCTACCTGTCCTTCTTGGGGCGGTGCTCGCATTCGCCATTAGCACACCGGGACAGGAAGCAGCGCAATCTCAAAAGCAGAAGACCCCTTCCCAGGCGGTGCTGGAGAATTGGAACGACATCGGCAAGCGCCTGGTCACTATGGCGGAAGACTGGCCTGAAGAAAAATACGGCTACCGGCTGAAGCCGGAGATTCGCTCGTTTCAGGAAGTGCTGCTGCACATAGCCGGCTCCAATTACGACGTCCTGAGCACCATTACAAAATCCAAGACCGGGGACAACCGCAATAATCCGCCAGTGGCTGAGTACAAGACCAAGGCGCAGACGGTCGCCTTCTTAAGGAAGTCCATTGCCGATGGCGGCGCCGAGATTCAGAAGGAGGGCGATGCCGGGGTTATGAAGAACCTGGACAATTGGATCAGCTTCACGGAGCATATGGGCGAACACTACGGGCTGCTGGTTGCTTATTACCGCGCAACCGGCGGGGTACCGCCGGAATCGCGTCCGAAGAAATAATAATTTCTGGAAAGCGGGCACGTGTTGGCCGGATTCCAATTTCGCAGGCTCACGCCGATTATATTTCTGCTTGGAGTAATCATGCCGAGTCATTCAGCGCGGGGGCAGGACCGCACGCAGGCGCGTTCCATGATCGTTTCCCGCGAGGGGATTGTGGCCGCCGAAAGCCCGCTCCCGGCGCAGGCTGGCGCCATGATTCTGGCTCGCGGGGGCAATGCCGTGGACGCCGCGGTGGCCACCAACGCAGTGATGGGTGTCGTTGAGCCAATGATGAATGGGATGGGCGGCGATCTCTTTGCCATCGTGTTCGATGCCAAGTCCGGAAAGCTTTACGGCCTCAATGCCAGCGGGTGGGCGCCGGCCAAACTGAGCATCGAGTTTCTCAAGACCAGTGGATTGGAAACCATGCCTGAGCACGGGATCCACTCCGTGACTGTTCCTGGAGCTGTGGACGGCTGGTCGAAACTTCTTTCGCGGTTTGGGACGAAGAAATTCGCCGAAGTTCTCGCTCCGGCGATTCACTATGCCCGCGAGGGATTTCCGGTTCCGGAGATGGACGCGGGATATTGGGTGGGTGCGGACGATACCCTGCGCGCTGATCCGAACGCCATGAAGACGTTTTTGATTGAAGGGCGGCCGCCACGTCTCGGTGAAATCTTCCGGAATTCGGATCTGGCCCGCTCGCTGGAATTGATCGCCAGTGAGGGAAGAGACGCGTTTTACAAGGGTGACATCGCCGCGCGCATCGTGCGTACTTCTGACCGACTTGGCGGAAAAATGACGGCGAAGGATTTGGCAGAGTACGCAAGCGAATGGGTGGAGCCGATTTCGACAACTTATCGTGGCTGGTCGGTGTACGAAATTCCGCCGAACGGGCAGGGAATCGGGGCGCTGGAGATGCTGAACATTCTCGAGACCTTTCCGCTGGCGAAGTACGGCCACAATTCAGCCGATGCGCTGCACCTGATGATCGAAGCGAAAAAGCTGGCCTATGCGGACATGATCCGTTATGTGGCCGACCAGAAATTCAGCCGCGTCCCGGTCGAGGGAATGCTGTCGAAGGAGTATGCCGCGCAACGCGCCAAGCTGATCAATCCATCCAAGGCAAATTGCAGCGTGGCGGCAGGGCAGCTGCAGCTTCCGACGATTGGCGACACGACCTACCTCAGCGTCGTGGATCGCGATGGGAACATGGTTTCGCTGATCCAGAGCAATTACGACAGTTTTGGCTCCTGGATTGTTCCGGACGGGACGGGCTTTACGCTGCAAGACCGCGGGGCACTGTTTAGCCTGGACCCGGCTTCGCCAAACGCGCTGGTCGGCCGCAAACGCCCCCTGCACACCATCATCCCTGGCTTCATGAGTCGCGGGCAGGAGCGCATCGCCTTCGGGATTATGGGTGGCTTCAACCAGGGGCAAGCGCATGCGCAGTTCGTGGCCAACATTGTTGATTTCGGGATGAACATCCAGGCGGCGCTGGAATCAGCGCGATTCACGAAGCATTCCTTTGAGGGCTGTGACGTGGAACTCGAGGACCGCGTCCCTGCCGGAGTCCAAGCTGAACTTGCCAAGCGCGGGCACCAGATTGACCTGCACCACGGCTTCTCGGATTCCATGGGGGGCGGCCAAGCCACGCGATGCGATTCTTCCGCGGGCGTCAACTACGGGGCCTCCGACCCGCGCAAAGACGGTGCCGCCATACCCGCACCACCCCGATAACCCGTAAATCGTTGCAATACGGGCCGTTTTGACCCCTCCAGTAGTGTCGTAAGTGCCTATAAATCATGGCTTTTGGTACGAACGTACCATTGTGACCCCAGTCACCCGACGCTATACCTAGTCTAGGGGAAAACTGCGGGGCGGCCCTTGCGCTCCGAACCTAGATCCATGCCAGGAAAAACGGCTAAGCCTCGCAGGAAGGGAAGGGGCTCGTCGCGCGCCTCCAGCCAGCAGGCGAGCGCGGGACCTGCGCACTTTCCTGTCGGCGCGCGCCTGCCCGAGACCGATCCGACTCAGGCTCGAGAGGACCGAGCCGCCGAACACGCTGCCTACCTGCAAGCGCTCACGGAAAATAATCCACTCGCGATCGTTGTGCTTGATGCCAACCGGCGGATTCAGATGTGCAATCCGGCCTTCCAAAAAATGTTTGGTTACCACCAAGCAGAAATTGTGGGCGCGGAGCTGGACAGTTTGATTGCACCGCCTGAACTCGTGGACGAGGCACAATGGCTGAGCCGGCGATCCGGGGGTGGCGAGGTGGTTCGCGCGACGACCAAAAGGCGTCGCAGCAACGGGTCGCTGGTGGAAGTCCAAATTCTTGGGGTGCCTCTGCTGGCGAATGGGAGGCGAATTGGCAGTTTCGGAATGTACGAAGACATCACGGAGAGGCGCCGGGCGGAAGAAGCGCAGCACCGCGCCGAGGAGAGATTCCGCAGCCTTTTCGAGAACGCCGTCGAAGGCATTTTTCAAACCACGCCGGATGGGCGCCTGCTGAGCGCGAATCCCGCGTTCGCCCGGATGTGCGGATATTTTTCACCCGCGGAGATGCTGGAAAAAGTCCGCGACGTCGGGAAGGAATTGTTCATTGAAAATCAACGGCGTGAAGATTTCAAGCGGCTGATGGAAGAGCAAGGGGTGGTCGAAGCGTTTGAATATCAAGTTCGCCGCAAGAACGGCGCGACCATCTGGGTTTCAGAACACGCCCGTGCGGTGCGCGACTCCGACGGCCGCATCGTGAGCTATGAAGGGACGTTGGAAGACGTCACCGAACGCAGGCGCGCCGAGCTGGAGAGACAGGTGACGTTCGAAATCATTCATGCCGTCAACGTCACCGACAAGCTTGACGACCTGCTCGGGTTGATTCACCTCGCGCTCAACAAGGTTCTTTATGCCGAGAACTGTTTCGTGGCCCTGTTTGAGCCCTCCACGGGCATGTTCCATTTTCCATTTTTCATGGACGAATTCGACAAGGCGCCGCCACCGCAGCAGGTAGGCCGGAGCTGCACTGCTTACGTGTATCGCACCGGACGGGCCATGCTGATTCCGCAAAAGGCTTTTGACCAGCTGGCCGAGCAAGGCGACGTTGAGCTAGTCGGAACGCCCTCCCCTTCATGGCTCGGCGTCCCATTGCGGACTCCGGCGGCAACTATCGGGGTTCTGGTGGTGCAGCATTACACAGACGAAAACGCGTATACGGAGCGAGACCTGGAGTTCCTCTCATCTGTCGGCGGACAGATCGCGTTTGCGATCGAACGGAAGAGGGCCGAAGAAAGAGTGCGCGAGAGCGAGGCCCGCCTACGCGTCTTAATCGAGCAATTGCCGGCAGTCCTCTGGACCGTGGACAAAGAGCTGCGATTCACGTCCGTGCTGGGAGCGGGGCTCACGCGATTCGGGCTGAAGCCGGATCAACTGGTCGGGACATCCTTGCTGAATTACTTCGAAACGGCGGACCAGACGTTTCTGCCGATTGCCTCGCATCGCCGAGCGGTGGCGGGTGAAGCCACCACTTTTCACGTCGAATGGAAGGGGGTGTCGCTGGCGTGCCACGCTGAGCCGCTGCGTGACGCCGCGGGCGCGCTGCAAGGCGCCATCTGCATGTCGCTGGACATCACCGACCGAAAGCAGCTGGAAGAGCAGCTCCGCCAGGCCCAGAAGATGGAAGCGGTGGGCCGCCTGGCCGGAGGAATTGCGCACGACTTCAACAATTTGCTGATGGTCATCCAGGGGTACGCCGACCTGCTGGCTGAACGTGTTTCTGCCGGCGATCCACTGCGACGAAATGCGGAGCAGATTCAAATGGCGGCGCAGCGGGCGACGTCTCTGACACGCCAGTTGCTGGCATTCAGCCGCAAGCAGATGCTGGCTCCCAAAGTTCTCAATATTCAAACCGTGGTTGCTGACATGGAAAAAATCCTCCGGCGTCTGATCGGCGAAGATGTCGCACTGGAGACTTCGTCTGCCCCTGATCTTTGGCTTATCAAGGCGGATCGCAGCCAGATCGAGCAGGTGATTCTAAATTTGGCCGTAAACGCGCGGGATGCCATGCCGCAAGGCGGCCGGTTGACCATCGAGACGGCCAACGTCGAATTGGATTCCTCCTATGCTCATCCACCTGCCGTGCTGGCTCCTGGCCAATACGTCATGCTGGCCGTCACGGACAATGGATGCGGCATGGACTCCGAGACACAGGCGCACATCTTTGAACCGTTCTTTACTACAAAGGAAAAAGGGAAGGGCACGGGGCTGGGCCTTGCAACTGTCTATGGCATCGTGAAGCAGAGCGGCGGCTACGTCTGGGTTTACAGCGAGCCCGGGCGCGGCACGAGTTTCAAGATTTATCTTCCCCGGATCGAAGCACAGCAAACCGGAACGAGCCGTGATCGCAAGCCCGATGCCAGCTCCCTGCCACGCGGCACTGAGACAGTGCTGCTGGTTGAAGACGAAAAGGGCGTCCGCGAACTCGCACGGGAGTATCTCGAAATGTGCGGCTATACGGTCATTGATGCTGAAAATGGCCATACCGCCTTGGAATTGGCCGCCATGCATTCGGGAGCGATCCACCTGCTGATGACCGACGTGGTTATGCCTGGCATCAGCGGGCGCGAACTGGCTCAGCGAGCCCTTCTGATTCGCCCGGACATCAAAGTCCTATATATGTCGGGCTACACGGACCAGGCCGTAGTTTGCCACGGGATACTTGAGACCGATGCGGTGCTACTGCAGAAGCCATTCACACTGGCGACGCTGGCAGCCAAGCTGCGCGAAATTCTGACGGTTGAAACCGTGGCTTGATTCACACCCCGCCCCCGTCATTACGTAAATCGTTCGTTCCCCTGTGAAACATCTGCACGCTTTGGAAGCGTGTGGGCCGGATTGGCCGCGCTGCTGAATCCCTTGCTTCTTCGAGTTTGCGTAGATTAACCCCTGCAAATTCATAGGCTTATATACCATCGAAACGAAAGTGAAGCTGGTAACGGACTTGGCGCTGCAGATGCACAATGCATGTCATCGCTGCTGACGAGATGGAGGGGAAAGCGAGGTCAGCCAGCGAAGACCACGGGGACGGGGGACAAGATGGCAGCGAATATCACTCAGATCGGGCGGGTTGCAGAGCACGCGGTGACCGAGGATTCGATCGGGGAATACAGATTGTGGACAGCAGTCATAATCAAGGCTATTGAAGATTGGCGCTCGGGAACTTTGCGTGCACGGCGCGAAGCACAGAAGTTTTTGTTCGAGGACAGTCGCGATTTCTTTGAAGTATGCGCCAGCGCCGGACTCGATCCGGTCAGTTTTCGCGCCCAGCTTCTGAAAATCGGCCGGCGGATCGCCGTGGAAGGACCGTACCTGAATCCGATGGCGGCGTAGGGTCAAAGATTGCAGCTGGCAGTGGCTAACCCCAAATTTTCTTCCAAGTATTCATACCACTTATAAATCCACGTACTTAGGTTTCCTGCGTCGCCGGGCATAAGGGCGGCGCAGGAGCTTCCCTCCTGGCAAGAATCGACAGTTCCCAACATGTCAGATGGCGTAGAATTCCGTGGCGCGCCGCATTGCGCCACTAGATGGCATCTCAACCGAAATCGGCAGCGTGCCCCGAAAAGCGGCTGCTGGTCTGTTGTGCGCGAACCAGGCTGCAACCCGAGATCGCGGCGGAAATCCGTCAGCTTGTGGCGCAGCCTGTCGATTGGGCTTTTCTACTTTTCGAAGCGGCTGAAAATTCGGTCACACCTTTGCTCGAACGGCAACTTTCGGCGGCGGCTCCCGATGCTCTTCCTGCGAAATTCCTTGCACAACTGAAGAGCGCGACCCGCGCCAATACCGTGCGCTGCCTGTTTCTTACCGCCGAGCTTAAGAGGCTTCTGAGCGCGTTCGAATCGAGAGGTATGGTGGCGATCCCTTACAAGGGCCCGGTCGTCGCCCAGCAGGCCTATGGGGACATCAATCTGCGTGAATTCGAAGACTTGGACATCATCTTACGGCAATGCGACTTACCCCGAGCACACGAAATCATGTTGGAGATGGGCTACCAGGCAAAATTTCCCTGGATTCTCTCTAGAGATGCGGCTGCCGCCCTGGTGCCCGGGGAGTACAACTATCGCGATGTAGCGCGGCGCATCATGGTTGAGTTGCACACGGAAATCACCCTGCGCCATTTTCCGGTGGTGCCAGACCTGGAAGAGCTTTGGCGCCGGCTGGTATCCATCTCTCTTGGCGGACAGGAAGTGCGGACTTTTCAAGCAGAGGACGCCCTACCGATTCTGTGCATCCATGGCTCGAAGGACTTTTGGGAGCGCCTTTCCTGGATTGCCGACATCTCCGAGTTGGTCCAGGCGCACCCGCGGCTTGATTGGGATGCGGTTCAAATGCGGGCGGAGTCGTTCAAGGCCCAACGCATGCTCAAGCTGGGGCTGACCCTGGCAAACAACCTCCTGGACGCCCCATTACCCCGGGAAATAAAAGAGAGCGCCTCCAGCGACTCTTCGGTGGGAGCGGTGGCCCAGGTTGCGGAGACCCGGTTGCTGACCCGCCATACCCCTCACCTTGGCGCAGTCGGCCGATTGCAATTTCGCCGTCGCCTCATCGCCGGCCAATGGGCTGGCTGGCGTTACGCCGCCCGGCTTGCGGTGGTCCCCGCAGAGGAGGATTGGATGATGTTGCGCTTGCCTCCGTCCCTGGCCCCCTTGTATATTGTCCTCCGTCCTTTTCGGCTGCTCCACAAATATGGGTGGCCGGGGCGCCGTTCTCCGAGGGTTTCGGCTTGATTTCCTCACCCTGAACACGTCCCTAGCCCGATAGTCACGAATACGACACGCACGTCCTCCTCCTTGTTGACCGCTTCCTAAAGGCCGACCAGACTAGGCACGGCTTCCTCTCAATCAGTAGGGAGAACATGACTGCGTCCGCATCCTGCCGGCACGTTCGTACCCGGCCTCCCGGGATGGCGGAGCGTCCAAGCTCGGGAGAATTGGAATTTGGGAACTGGCACGACACGGCAAGACAATAGGCTGCCACTTCAAATCTCCATCGGACAGGTGCCTTTCTCTCTGCACATTCCTGAACAACGACTTCAGGACCATGCCATTTCGAGGTACCAGGCCTTCACCTGCGAATCGCGGCACGGCCTGCCCATATTCCTGGAGAGGAAAAGGCGCTCGCGAAGTTCACGCCCCAAGTTTTCGTATCAGCTTGACGACGCCTCGCTTGTATTGCGCGCTCAGAAAGCGGAGTTTCGAGGCGTCCGGCACGAATACGCACTGGATTCTCTGCTGCGTATCCTGCTCACTGCCGTCTTGCTGCCGCAACGCGGATTTTTGCTGCACGCAGCATCCGTAGTGTACAAAGGACGGGCCTACGTTTTCGCAGGCCGGTCAGGGGCGGGAAAGAGCACGATTGCTTCACTTTCTCCGGCGGGCAGTGTCCTGACCGACGAGATTTCGTTGCTGCGTTTTTCAGGGGATTCCTGGCGGGCGCATGGCACTCCCTTCTGGGGAGAATTTCGCGCCGCCGGTATGAACCGCCATTTTCCGGTTGCGGGCATTTATTTCCTCACCCAGGCGAGCCGTGATTTTTACCAGCCGCTGACACCAAAAGCAATCTTGCGCGCCCTGCTTCCTTGCGTGCTGTTTTTTACCAGGGCGAAGCAGGCCCACGAGGCGCTCCTGTCTGTGCTCATGCACGTAGTCGCTCAAGTTCCTTGCTACCGGCTACACTTCCGCCGGAGTGCTGACTTCTGGAGGGTGATCGCCGCATGATTATCGTTCCCGTTCGAAATCCCCACCTCGCCTGGCGGCAGATTGAAGGAGAGATCGTCATTATTTCGCCAGAAGACAGCCAGGTTCATGAATTGAATGAGACCGCGGCGTTCGTCTGGATGCATGCGGACGGCACGAGCAGCGTCGAGGAAATTGCGGACGCCTTGACCACGGAATTTGAAGTGGCCAGGGAAGCTGCGCGCGCCGACATTTCGGAGTTGGTCGGGCAGCTTGCGGGAAAACGACTTTTCCTCAGCGCTGTGGCTGCGGAGGGTTGACCAGGGTGAAGACTCCAGTCATGGATCGATGGATTCGCAAGACGGTCGAGCATCGCCTGCCCTGGAGCGTCCATCTTGATCTGACCTACCGTTGTAATGAGCGATGCATCCATTGTTACCTGGACCATCGCGATCACGGTGAAATGACCTCGGAAGAAGTAAAGAAAGTCCTCGACCAGCTTGCCGAGGCCGGAACATTGTTTCTGACTTTCAGCGGCGGCGAAATTTTCCTGCGCCCGGACCTGTTTGAGTTGATTGGCTACGCGCGAGAACTTCACTTCGACGTCAGCATCAAGACCAATGCTCTGTTGATTGATGCAGACCGCGCCCGCCGGCTCAATGAGCTGAAGGTGCGCAAAATCCAGGTGAGTATCTACAGCGCTCAGCCGGAGATTCATGATGCCATCACCAAAGTTCGCGGCTCTCTGGAGCGCACCCTTACAGCCATTCGATTCCTTCAGGCTCAAGGCTTGAACGTGAAGATTGCCTGTCCGCTGATGAAACAAAATTTGACGGCTTATCGCGGGGTCCAGGCCCTGGCGGAAGAATTAGGTGTTCCGTACGTGTTGGATCTCACCATTACGCCGAAGATGGATGGGGACGCGAGCATCCTTTCATTGCGCCTGACGACCCAGGAAATCCTGCCGGTGTTGCGGGATCCTGGACTCCAGCCCCCGTCATGCGTTTCAACAAGCGGGCAGGAAATTGCGCCTGCGGTGGGCAGCGCCAGCTCCAGCGGCATCGAGAGCCAGGCATACGACGACATCCCCTGCAGCGCGGGCCACAACAGTTGCTACATCTCGCCTTATGGTGACGTGCTGCCCTGCGTGCAAATGCCGATTGCAGCCGGAAATTTGCGCCACCAACGGTTTGATGAAATCTGGTTCGACTCAAAGCCCATGGAACGCGTTCGCGCGGTTCGTGAATCGCAGCTCCCCGTTTGTTCCAGCTGTTCCATCCGCAAGTATTGCGAGCGGTGCCCGGGGCTGGCGCAGATGGAAGGCGGAGATTTATTGGCGGCTTATGAGCGCGCCTGCGACATGGCGGAATTAAATGCTCGGCTGGCCGGGATAGAGAATCCTACGAGCGCCTGGCATGCCAGGAAGGCGGAGAAGAGCGCCGCACCTCAACTTCGCATACTTCCGACATGGGAGCCGGTCGCGACATCGGCAAGATAGCTTTGGAGAGTGGATGGATCGCACGCACAAAATGGCGCAATCGAAAAAGGGAAGTGCCGGGGGCAAGAAGAGGTATGTGAAGCCCCGGTGCGTCTCTGAGCCGATTTACGAGACGCTGGCGCTGGCATGTGGAAAGCTGCCCGGGCAGGGCGGAGTCTGCCATGCGGCTCCACGGCGATCCTGATGACTCGAGGTTGGACGCGGCCACGCGTGCAAAGTGTGGAGGTTGGCTGGATCATGATTCGCTGGACAAATAGAGGATCGAACAGCCGGGTACTCTGGCTTAAGCCTGCAAGCCTGTTGCTGGCGCTTAGCATCGCCCCCCCCGTGCTGGCGCGTGAGAAGGTGGTTATTCAGAAGTCCGGAGCCAATCCTCAAATTCGCGCTGCCGACGCCACTCTCAACCAAGGTACCCCGAATACGAACACGGGCGCAGCACCAACCTTGACGGTGCAGTCTCACAATGGCGGACATAATCAGCGAGCCGTTGTCCAGTTTGATCTTTCACTCCTTCCCAACGTGGGCATCAAGCAGGCGAATCTGGTAATGCATGTCGTCACCCCACCGGCCTCCAACCGCACCTACGGAGCCTATCCAATCATCAATTTTCTTAATGAACCAGACGTCACCTGGAATACGCGCGTGGCGACAACCACGTGGGTGGCCGCGGGCGGGGACGTGGGTGCAATCACAAACACGGGAAATGTGACCAATGCCAGCACCACGCTGCAAATTGATATCACCGCTGAACTTCAATCCTGGTACAACGCCACCCCCAATTACGGCACCTTGATCCGCGACCAAACCGAGAATGCCGGCGGCGCTGGCGTATCAACGGTTTTTGGCTCGAAAGAAGCGGTGAATCCTGCCAATGCGCCCGAGCTGGACGTTACATTCGTCCAAAACGTGATCAACTTGACCGCAACTCCCGGCAACGGGACTGTCACTGTCTCCTGGGCCTATCCGACACCGATCGGAGCGGTCAACGCTGGCGAGCCCTACGTCGGAGTCTTGATACTTCGCCGCGCCAATTTTCCGGTGGACAAGGGATCTGTTCCCACAGACACGGTGGACCCGGCCATGTGCTCGGTAATCGGAACGGGAACCGTGGTATTCGACAATTCTACCAATGTAACGAGTTTTACGGACGACGGCACAGACACCTGTGGCGGGCCGGCAAACGGAACCACGTGGTTTTATAAAGTATTCCTGCGCGACAAGCTCAACTACTACGCCACTCAGCCCATCGGCAATGGCTCAACCTTTACGGAAGAGATTTCCGCGAGGCCTGGCGCCACTGCCGCAGCGCGGCAGAAATCTGAGTGGGTGGCAGCTACGTTTTCGACGAACCTCGCGGCTCCGTCCATGATCCCGGGCGCAACGATCATGGTCGAGTCTCAAACAAACCTGTTGTTTGGGATCGATGCGATTACAGGGCTGCGCAAGTACCCGCCGGTAGCCCTGGGTGGTCCAGTGATTAGCCGATCGCCGGTGATCGATGCGGCGAGTTCATCGAGCGGGCAGAACATCGTGTACGTTGCCGATAGTGACGGCCTCGTGTACGCCGTGGCGACGGACACCGGGCAAATTCTTTGGGTCGTCAACCCGAATGGAGCAACAACGAATGCTTTTCATGGCTCCTCTTCCGTGCAATTGAAGAGCTTAAGCACGGTTTCCTTCACGCCAGCAAACGATCTGGTTGTCCTGGGCACGCGTAACGGAGCCAGTACATCTGCCAATCAATTTCTAGGTTTGGATGGCAATTCGGGCGCAACGGTGTGGACCGTCATCGGAAATTCCGGTGGCGTGAAGCCCCTGGACATCGTCAACTCAACGCCTTCGATTGACTACGTCAATCAAGCCATCTGGGCGACCAGCCGCAGCGCCTGCGCCAATGCCCAGCCAAGCTTGTGGAAGCTTGATCCCAGTACCGGCACGGTCCTGAATACTCAAAATCTGGGCGACATTGATACGGACCCGACACTTTCGTTCCTGAGCGATGTCCTTTTCGTCGCCAATAACGGGGACACGCTGGCAGGAGCGGTTTGTAATGCGGGGACCAGCACTCTCTACGCCATCAATCCCGTCACTGGCGCGACGCTGGCGACCTTCAACACAGCAGACGGCGCGCTGGTAAGTTATCCCGTCGTCCTTGGCCCCTTTTCGCCGTACACGATTCTTTTCTCCGGCGCGACCAAGGTTCATGCCGTCACGTTCAACAAAGCGACGAACACTTTCACACCGGTCTGGACCACCACCATTACCACGCCGTCAGCGCCGATTTGTTTCACTGGGCTGGGGATGGTATTTGTCGGCTCGAACGACGGAAAAATTCACGAACTCGACCTTGCCACGGGCACGGACCTCAAGGATGAAGTCGCGAATACCGGGCAGCCGGGTTTTGTTGGGGACCCGAGCCTGGACGTCGTGATGTCCCGAATTTATGTCTCAACCACCGATCAACGCGCATACGGATTTGTTTATCCATTCTGAAGAGAGAAATGATGGCGAATTCGCACCAACACGATAGAAACGAAATTTTGCTGGCGATTTTGCAGGTTTTTGCGCTTGCGATCTTCTCCGGCATCTTGTCCGATTGCGGGGGCGCGATGACATCCGCAAACGGTGGCCCCCCGCCTGTCGTTCCCAGCGCCATGATCACATTGTGTGACGATGGCGTTTCCGGGTGCCCTGCGGCCACTACATTCAATGTCGGCTCGACGCGCGACGTATTGATCAAAGTCGCTTGGGAAGGACTCTCGCAGGGAAGTCATGTGCAGACGCTCGAAGTCATGATGCCCGGAGGCGGACTGTATCAATCCACCCAGGCTGCGGTTTTCACCGACGCGCCAGTTTCCGGCACGTTTCAAATTACGCGGGTGCTTCCCGTCGCCGGAACCTGGATTCAACAGCGAAATATTTCGGGGGATTGGATGATTCGTGTTTCCTTGGACGGCCAGGTCATAAATTCTCAAATGGCGCAGATCAACCCATAATGGCTACCTCCACGGCGGTTTCACCGGCGCGAATTCAAACAGAACTCCCGCACGCCGCACCCGCCAGCCCGCGTGATAGTCCCATCAGCTTGAAGATTCGCACAAATGGCTCCGTGTGCTTCCGCGTCTTGGGCCAAAGTATGTTCCCGTGGATTCGTTCGGGTGATTATGTGTTTGTTCGCCGCTGCGCAATTGAGACGATCTCCGCCGGCGAAGTAATTCTCTACGGGCGCGACCGGCGCCTTTTCGTTCATCGCGTTTTGCGGCGGATGCGCGACGCTCGAATCGGAAACAGCAATACTGTCTTGATTACCAAGGGCGACGCACTCGATGGCAGGGACGTGCCCGTTCTCGAGTCGGAATTTCTCGGCCGTGTCACCAGGATTCACCGGGGCAAGCAACACCTTGACCTCGAGTCGCTCGGGCGAGTTGCACTTGGGCGCTTTCTGGCGCTCGTTTCTCCTGCAAGTGTTCTCCTCTACGGACCTCTCAGGGCTGTCAAACATCTTCTGATTGAGTAATCCCACAACCTTCGGTTGACGGGCCGCCGGATGGCTGCCAAAATCCCGCGCATGGCGAACCATGCAGCCGGCGCGGCTCTTCGCTCGCAACGCAAATGGGGAGAGGAGGAAAGATGTTGAATAAAATCTTGCACACCAACAATGACATCACTCTGACGATCATGCGCCTTGTCCTGGGAGTGATTTTCTTTTGCCATGGGGCGCAGAAGACCCTGGGTTGGTTCGGCGGCTACGGGTTCAAGGGCACTATGGGCTTTTTCACGCAGCAGATGGGAATCCCCGCTCCGTTTGCCTTCCTGGCCATCATGACGGAATTCCTAGGCGGTATCGGCCTGGTCTTGGGGTTGCTCACGCGCATCGCCGCGTTTGGCATCTGCTTCGAAATGCTCGTGGCGGTTTTCATGATTCATGCAAAATTCGGGTTGTTCATGAACTGGGCGGGAAACCAGAAGGGCGAAGGGTTCGAATACCATCTACTTGCGATCGCCGTAAGCATTGTGTTGATGGTGAAAGGCGCAGGGGCATACTCCCTGGACCGTGCCATTTCGGGGCAGGGGAGTGATTCCTCCGGCTAATAATTCACCCTTGCTCTACATGCGCTTGCGTGCAGCCGCTCCCAGAATGTTTGTCTCTGGAAAATTCAGGACATAGGATAGAATCGCCTCTTGGTAGATGGTGGGTCCGCGCTGATTTTCCTCGCGGCCCAGATTAGAAATGCAGCGCGTCGGCCGCAACGTAGGCGACGTTCCCGGCCCCTTCCGGGCATATTCGGACAAAGCCCCCGCGGAATTGACCGCCCACGAACCGCGCGCGTCATGTACGACGCGCTCAACGAAGGAGAGCCGCTATGAGCATATCCGCAAAGCCTACCGCCAAAGCCGAAAATTCAGGTCAGGCTCAGAATCCACTGAAAGCGTTGATCGGCTACGGCCAGTCTGTCTGGCTGGATTACATTCGCCGCAGCCTCCTTTCCACCGGCGAATTGGCGCGCTTGATTGAGACCGACGGCCTTCGTGGCGTCACCTCCAATCCTGCCATCTTCGAAAAGGCGATCGCCGGCAGCTCGGATTATGCCAGCGCACTTGCGGAGCTGGCGGGACGAAAGGATTTAACCGCCGAGGGAATTTACGAGCAGTTGGCGATTCACGACATCCAGGACGCCGCCACCATATTGCGGCCTGTGTATGACCAAACCCGCCGTCGCGACGGCTACGTCAGCCTGGAAGTCTCGCCGTATCTCGCCCACAAGACGCCGGAGACACTGGACGCCGCCCGCCGGCTCTGGAAAGCCGTTGCGCGCGAAAATGTCATGATCAAAATCCCCGGCACCGCCGAGGGAATTCCTGCCATCCGCCAGCTCATCGGCGAGGGTATCAACATCAATGTGACGCTGTTGTTCGCCCAGGACGTCTACGAACGGGTGGCCGAGGCGTATATCGCCGGGCTCGAGGACCTGAGCAAGCGGGGCGGCGATCTCAGCCGGGTGGCAAGCGTGGCCAGCTTTTTTGTCAGCCGTATCGATTCGCTCATCGATGGTGAAATCGCCGATCAGATCAAAGCCGCCAAGACGCCCGCCGAGCAGGCTGCCCTTCATGAACTCCAGGGCAAGGTAGCCATCGCCAACGCCAAGCTTACCTACCAGCGGTACAAGGAAATCTTCCATGGGCCTCGCTGGGCTGCTTTGGCCGCCCGCGGTGCGCAGACGCAACGCGTTCTCTGGGCTAGCACCAGCACCAAGAATCCTGCATATCGCGATGTACTGTACGTCGAGGAGCTCATTGGCCCGGACACCGTCGACACCATTCCCCCCGCTACCTATGACGCCTTCCGCGACCACGGCCGGCTGCGCGCCAGCCTGGAAGCAGATCTTGACGACGCTCACGACACCATGCAGGCCCTCGCTCGTGCCGGGATCTCCATGAAGAATGTCACCGACAAACTGACCGATGACGGCGTCAAATTGTTTGCTGACGCATTCGACAAGCTGCTGGCGGTAGTCCAGACCCATGCAGTGAAATCCGCAGCACCCGCCATCAATGCTTTGACGTACCGCCTGCCGGATAAATTGGCGGCGGCAGTGAAAGACACCCTGGCGGATTGGAAATCCAACGGAAAGACGAAGCGGCTCTGGGCGCGCGATGCCTCGCTGTGGACCAATTCCGATGAGAGCAACTGGCTGGGATGGCTCAGCATCGCAGATGACCAAATTACGCATCAGGACCAGTTCGCGAAGATCGCCCAGGAAATCCACGCCGCCGGATTTACGCACGCCCTCCTGCTGGGCATGGGCGGATCGAGCTTGTGCGTGGAGGTTCTGGAGCGCACTTTTGGGAAAATTCCCGGCTACCCGCAATTTCACGTTCTCGATTCCACCGATCCCGCGCAAATTCGCGCCATTGAAAATCAAGTGGACCTGAAGAAAACGATTTTCATCGTCTCCAGCAAATCGGGCAGCACACTTGAGCCGAACATCTTCAAGGAATATTTCTACGAGCGCGTGAAGCAAACTGTCGGTGCTGCGGAAGCGGGCAAGCAGTTTATCGCCATTACCGACCCCGGTTCCAAAATGCAGCGAGTGGCGGAATCTGGCGGATTTCGCCACATTTTCTTCGGTGACCCCAGCATCGGTGGACGATACTCGGCGCTGTCAAATTTCGGCATGGTCCCCGCAACGATTCAGGGCGTCGAAATTCCGAAATTCCTCGACCGCGTCCAGGAAATGGTTCATGCCTGTGCTTCGGTTGTCCCGGCCGATGAAAATCCCGGCGTCATCCTCGGAGCAATCCTGGGCACGCTCCAGAAACTCGGCCGCGATAAGGTCACGATATTCAGCTCGCCGGGGATCTCTGATCTCGGCGCCTGGCTTGAGCAGTTGATCGCCGAATCTACAGGCAAGCTCGGCAAGGGATTGATCCCCGTGGATCGCGAGCAAATCGCCTCACCGGATATGTACGGCGCGGATCGTGTCTTTGCCTATCTGCTGCTCGAGTCTGCTCCGGACCCGAAACAGGACGCCGCCGTGGCAGCCCTCGAAAGTGCCGGACAACCGGTCATCCGCATCGCGGTGAAGGATATTTACAATCTGGGCCAGGAATTTTTCCGCTGGGAAATCGCCACTGCCGTGGCCGGCTCTGTGATGGGCATAAATGCTTTCAACCAGCCGGATGTGGAAGCCAGCAAAACGGTAACCCGCAAACTGACGACAGAATACGAGAGCAGCGGATCGCTGCCCGCGGAATCCCCCTTCTTCACTGGGCAAGGAATCAAACTCTTCACCGATGAGAAAAACGTGGCAGCGCTGAAGCAGGCGGCTGGCCCGACGGCGACTCTGACCGACTATCTGCGCGCGCACATGAAGCGCCTAGGCGCAGGAGATTACTTTGCCCTGCTGGCCTATATCCAGATGAATGATGAAAACGAGGGGCGCTTGCAAGCTATCCGGCACTCCGTCCGCGAAAAATTCAAGGTCGCCACTTGTCTGGGATTTGGTCCGCGATTCCTGCATTCAACCGGGCAAGCCTACAAGGGAGGGCCAAACACCGGCGTTTTCCTGCAAGTCACTTGCGACGATGCAGTGGATCTGCCCGTGCCGCAGCAGAAATATACTTTTGGAATCGTGAAAGCCGCGCAGGCCCGCGGAGATTTCCAGGTGCTCGCGGACCGTGAACGGCGGGCGCTTCGTGTCCATCTACCGGCCGACCTTGCAGCCGGGCTGAACCAACTCCAGGATGCGATTCGAAAGGCGCTTGTGTAGCGGAATTCAGCGGAGGAGCGAAGTATGGCGTCGTTTGGTCGTGAGGATCGAATGCAGGAGATGGTGGGACAGCCGGGCGACCCATGTGCCATGGTCATTTTCGGCGCGGGCGGCGACCTGACCAAGCGAAAGCTGCTCCCGGCACTCTACAATCTCGCGAAGGGCAAACTCTTACCAGAAAATTTCGCCATTGTAGGAATCTCCCGGGAGAAAATTGCCTCCGAAGAATTGCGTACCAGGGTAACCGAGGCGCTCAAGCAATTTTCGACCAGCGGATACGACGCGCCTTCTTTGGAATGGCTGGCGAAGCGCGTGTACTATCACATTGGCGATTTCAATGATCCCCAGTCCTTCACCCGCCTGCGAGAATTGCTCGTTCAGGTGGACCAGGAGCAGGGAACTCGCGGCAATCGCCTGTTCTATCTCGCCACCAGCCCCGTATTTTTCCCCGTGGTTGTGAAGCTGCTCGGCGCTGCGGGCCTCACCCAATCGGAAAACGGCACGTGGAAGCGGGTCATCATCGAGAAGCCGTTTGGCCAGGACCTTGGCTCTGCGGTAGCGCTGAACCATGAAATCGGACAGGTACTTCGCGAGAATCAGGTCTACCGCATCGATCATTACCTGGGCAAAGAAACGGTGCAGAATATCCTCGCATTTCGATTTGCCAACGGCATTTTTGAGCCGGTCTGGAACCGACGCTATGTGGACCACGTGCAGATCACTGTTGCGGAAGAACTCGGTGTGGAATTGCGCGGCGGCTACTACGACCAGGCCGGCGCTCTGCGCGACATGGTGCCCAATCACATTTTCCAGTTGATTACGCTCACGGCTATGGAGCCGCCCATCTCCTTCGAAGCAGAAGCAGTCCACGACGAGCAAACCAAGATTCTCCGCGCCATTCAACCGCTCACCCCGGAACAGGTTTTGACCCATGCCGTGCGTGGCCAGTATGGCGAGGGCCTCGTTGAAGGCAAACGCGTCCCCTCCTATCGCGCGGAGCAGGGTGTCCCTCCCGAGTCCACCACCGAAACATTTGTAGCCATGGCGCTGAACATCGACAATTGGCGCTGGGCCGGGGTGCCCTTTTATTTGCGCACCGGCAAACGGCTGGCAAAGCGCGTCACGGAAATCGTGATTCGTTTCCGCAGGCCCCCGTTTGTCTTGTTTCGCAAGACCTCCGTCGAAAACATTCGTTCGAACGAGCTCGTGCTCAGCATCCAGCCCGACGAAGGGATTTCGCTTAGCTTCGAGGCCAAGGTTCCCGGCCCTGTGGTGCGCCTGGGCGCCGTGAACATGGATTTTCAATACGCCGATTATTTCGGATCCACGCCGTCAACCGGCTACGAAACGCTGCTGTACGATTGCATGAAGGGCGATCCCACTCTGTTCCAGCGCGCGGACATGGTCGAAGCTTCCTGGACCGTCGTGCAGCGGCTGCTAGACGTCTGGAAAGCTCTGCCGCCGCGTGATTTTCCCAATTATTCCTCCGGATCTTGGGGCCCGGATCAGGCCCATGAATTGCTCCGCCGCGATGGCCGTGAATGGCGCGACCCGCCGCACTCGCCTGCTTCACAACATTGTTCCCCTTCTGGTGGGGCTCAAGCTCCGAACATTGCGTCGGCGACCAAGGCTTAGCTCAAGGCCCCTTCCAATTCTCTTGGCGCCCCGTGCAAAGCAACTTGCTTCAGTGAACTCACCTTACTTGATTTGACCGACCTGAAGTAAATTGCTTCCGGCAATTCCTGCACCCACCGCGGAGGCGTACTTGAGGACCCGTTCGGACGCACTCAGTCACATCGAAGGCCGGTCCTTCGATGTTTGTGTTATCGGCGGCGGCGCCACCGGTTCAGGCTGCGCCCTCGACGCGCAACTTCGTGGTCTCAAGACAGTTCAACTCGAGGCCCGGGATTTTGCCTCGGTCACCTCCAGTGCTTCCACAAAAATGATTCACGGCGGCGTGCGCTACCTGGAGCAAGCAATCCGCGAACTGGATGTGAAGGAATTCAAAGTCCTGACCAGGGCGCTTCATGAACGCATCCATATGTTGCGCAATGCGCCGTACCTGACAAGAACCCAGGTGTTTCTCACTCCCTGCTTCAATTGGTGGAGCGTCGTTTATTTTGAGATTGGTCTGAAGCTCTACGATTGGATCGCGGGCAAGGCCGGTCTTGCGCCCAGCTCGTTCGTTCCTCGCAAAGAATTGCTTCGACGGATGCCCGCTCTCAATCCTGAGCGGCTGGTCGGCGCCGTCGCGTATGTGGACGGGCAATTCGACGACGCGCGGTACAACATTGCACTGGTCAAGACTTTCGCGGAGGCGGGCGGCGAGGCACTGAATCATGCCCGCGTTGTGGGCTTCGTGAAGGATTCAGCGGGCAAGATTGAGACGGTCGAAGTGGAGGATCAGCTCTCGAGGCGCCGCTTCCCAGTCCGCGCCCGCGCCTTCATCAATGCCACCGGGCCATTTGCCGATACCGTGCGGCAATTGGCTACTCCGGGCGCCGCGCCCCGCATGCGCCTCAGCAAAGGGGTGCACATTCTCCTCCCGCTCGATGTTTTGCCGGGCCAGGATGCATTGCTGATTCCCCGGACCGAAGACGGGCGCGTTCTGTTTGCCATTCCCTGGTTCGGACTCCTCCTGGTCGGAACCACGGATGAAGAGGTCGGCGTTCACGATGATTTGTTCTTGAAGCACGCAGAGGTCGAATACCTTCTCCGTCATCTGAACCGCTACCTGGCGCGGCATGTGGCGCCAGAATCAATTGTCAGCGGCAGCGCCGGCGCGCGGCCGCTTGTGCACGCCGCATCGGGCGCGGACACAAAGAAGCTCGCCCGCGATCACGAAATCGAGCTGGATCCCCGAAGCAAATTGATCAGCATTATGGGCGGAAAGTGGACCACCTATCGAGCCATGGCTGAGGACACGGTAAACGCCGTGCAAGACCTGCTTGGCCAGCCGCGTGTTCCTTCCCAGACTCTCAACCGCCAACTCGTCGGATCGGACGGATATACGCCCGAATATGCGCAGGATTTGATGAAGCAATGGCAGGTCTCAGAATTGACGGCGAAGCATTTGGCACAGAAGTACGGCACCTTGGCCCCGCAAGTCCTGGCACTCGCACGTGAGGATCCACATCTGGCTGCTCCGCTGGTTGATGGACTGGCTCCTATTCAGGCAGAAGTGATTTATGCTGCGCGGCAGGAGATGGCCGTGTCCGTAGAGGACGTGCTCGCACGGCGAATCGGTTTGCAGCTATTCGCGTGGCGGGCCGCGATCCGGGCCGCGCCTGCGGTTACTCGGCTGCTGGCACAAGAACTTCGTTGGCCAAAATCCCAGGAGATGGAATCCATATCCAGTTACACGCAAATGATTGAAAGTCTTTTCCAGAAGGCCGGGTTGCCGTCTTAACCGATGCATCCCAAATGCAAGAGCGCAAACTTTGTAGCTAAAGAATTGCATTCGAGGACTTCCAAGCATGGCTGACTATGTGGCGGCAATTGATCAAGGCACCACCAGCACTCGATTCATCGTGTTCGACCGCGCGGGAAAGATCGTTTCCGTAGCGCAGCAGGAGCACGCGCAGATTTATCCGCAGCCCGGCTGGGTGGAGCACGATCCGGCGGAGATTTGGCGCCGCACCGAAGATGTGATTGCGACCGCCATGCAGCAGAAAAGTCTCCGCCCCCAGGATATCGCCGCGGTTGGAATCACCAATCAGCGCGAGACCACCATCCTCTGGAATCGTAAGACAGGAAAACCAGTCGCCAACGCCCTGGTCTGGCAGGACACGCGCACCACAGACCTGGTCAAGTCATTCTCATCTTCAGGGGGGCAGGATCGATTTCGGCTGAAGACAGGGCTGCCGCTGGCAACCTATTTCAGCGGGCTGAAAATTTCATGGCTGCTTTCCAACGTTGCCGGCCTTCGCGAAGCCGCCGAGGGCGGCGAAATTCTATGCGGCAATGTCGATGCCTTTCTCTTATGGAATCTGACCGGCGGCCCAGCGGGTGGAATTCATGCGACCGATGTCACCAACGCTAGTCGCACCCAGCTGATGAATCTCGATACGCTCTCCTGGGACAAAGAGATTCTCGATGCCTGCGGGATTCCCGCGCAGATACTTCCGCAAATTCGCTCCAGCAGTGAGACCTACGGCGCGGCTCGCCTCGCTCCCATTGAGGGCGTGCCCATTGCAGGAATTCTGGGCGACCAGCAAGCCGCGCTCGTCGGTCAAGCTTGCTTCAAAGTTGGAGAAGCGAAGAATACCTACGGAACGGGCTGCTTCCTGCTTATGAATACAGGCGCTGCGCCGGTGCAATCCAATTCGGGGTTACTGACAACCGTCGGTTACAAGCTCGGCCGCGAGCCCGCGCAATTTGCGCTGGAAGGCAGCATGGCCATCACCGGGGCGCTGGTGCAGTGGATGCGCGACAATCTGAAAATGATCGCGCAAAGCGCGGAAATTGAGACGCTGGCACGGACTGTTGAAGATAACGGCGGCGTCTATTTTGTCCCGGCGTTTTCAGGGCTGTATGCGCCGTATTGGAAGGCTACCGCGCGGGGAGTAATAGCCGGGCTGACACGCTATGCCAATCGGGGACACTTCGCTCGTGCGGTGCTGGAAGCCACCGCATTCCAGGTTTGCGAAGTGGTCGAGGCCATGGAAAAAGATTCAGGCATCCGCTTGGACGAGTTGCGCACCGACGGCGGGATGGTCACCAATGACCTGCTAATGCAATTTCAGGCGGACATGTTGAACCGGTCCGTGGTTCGGCCTGCGAATAAGGAGACGACCGCGCTCGGCGCTGCCTACGCAGCGGGTTTGGCCGTCGGATTCTTCAAAGACACCGAAGAGCTTCGCGCCAACTGGGCCGTGGACCACACCTGGACCCCGCGAATGGACCAAGCGCAACGGGAGAATCTGTTTCGCGCGTGGAAAAAGGCAGTGACACGTTCATTTGACTGGTTGGATTAAATGAATCCGTCGTGCCCACGCTGCAGGTCACAGCGGGGAATCAACCTGCCGATTTGCTGTAAGTCTTCTGCTGCCTCATGACGGCGGGGCTGGTGGTGGCAAGCTCGGAGGCCCAGAGCAATATATCGAACAGTCGCGCGCGATCCAGATTGTCCAGTCCACGCAAGGGACGCAGCAAGCTGGTCGCCTGATCCACGCATTGTTGCAGGAATCGTGCGTTTGCCCCTGAGGAACCATCTTCCTCGGAGAAGAATGGCGCGGGCCGGCACTGTTGCAATCGCTCGTAGCTGTGCGAAATGAAGTGATCCACACAATAGAAATGAAGCTCGATGGTACTCATCGCTGGATGTCCACAATGATCCGCATCGCAACGAATCGGTTTCCTGGTCATGGATTCGGGGCCCTGTTTTTTATCGGCAGCCTGCTGTAGCTCTTCACTCATCTGCTTCCTGCTCGCAATTCCTTCCCAGACTGGCTGGTGCCGGTCGGCGGACTCAAACGTGCGTTCAATCGTTGAATGTCATGCCGAGGATCAGCAAGCCTGATCGCCTCTGTATTCGATGTCCGTTGTCAGTGGCTCAGGAAGGACTGCCTCGTAACTGTGGACATTGCAGCATTTATCGATCATCGGGAATACCATCTGCTGGATCTCGGGGATTTCTTCCCAACGATTATTCAACGCCGCCTCTTTGGAACTCCAAAACGTGAGGACCACCACAAGCCGCGGTTCTTTATGTGAGGTCAGCAGCAAGGCGCTGGAAAACTCGACACAGTTTTCCAGTGCGCGCATGATTCCTTCGCGAACACAACACTGAAGTTGACGAATCTTGCCCGGCTTGGCAATGAGTTCGACGGCTCTGGCATTCAGCAAGCGCGATCCTGAATGTTCCTGTGGCTCCAACCTTGGCTTCCAGGTCTCGGCTCTGCAAATCACGGCCTGAACTGTCACTTTTTCTGACTTAACAACTGCGGTCCCTTTCAAGCGCCCTCCCTTAGCGATTGCCTTCGGAGGGAACTGCATCTCGGTTCCCTGTTCTTTGAGGCAACTGGCAGGTCCCTGCATGCTCTGAGAAAGTGCGGTCGATCAGATCGAGCAAGAGCGAACTCGCAAATCCCCATACATGGACCAGCAAACCTACCGACAAGGTAGTGCGTGGGAGTACTGGTTCGTTTCAATCTGGGAATATATTCTTCGTGATTTCTATATGCGGTGGCCGAAGCAATGAAGTCGCAAGATTTGGCCCTACGGCCGTTCCTAACTATGGAATCCGGTGATTGCACTCAACTTATCGCGGGGATATACTCGCACACCTTTCCGAGGGAACTGTGGACCTGTTCTCCTTCGATGAGCCCTATCTCCAACGGCTACGTGACCGGGACCACGCAACCGAGCGCCATTTTGTCGCCTATTTCAACAAACTCCTGCTAATCAAATTGCGCTCGCGTCTTCGATCCGATCAGGAAATTGAGGATATTCGCCAAGAGACCTTTGTAAGGGTTTTGAGAGCGGTGCGAACCGAAGGCACCATCCGCCAGCCCGAAAGACTCGGCGCGTTCGTTAACTCCATTTGTAACAATGTGTTACAGGAGTACTTCCGCTCATCACAGCGAACCGATCAATTTGATGAGGACGCTCCGGAACCTGCTGACCCTTCTCCCGACGTGGATGGCATGCTGGTGACTCTTCAAGCCATCGATCAGGTGCGCCGCATACTGGCAGAATTGCCTGAAAGAGACCGGCGCCTGCTCAGGGCTATCTTTATGGAGGAAAAGGACAAAGACGACGTCTGTCGCGAAATGGGGGTAAACAGAGAATACCTTCGAGTCCTGCTGCATCGGGCCAAACAGACTTTTCGCGTTTCATTCGCCAAAAGCGATGCAGGAAACTGGAGCCTCGAACAATAGCGCAAAAAGACGAAACGAATGCTCCTCCTGAATCACTACTAGGTGGACGGAGATTATGGAACATTCAGAGGCATTACGAATTAAAGCCGCGGAGCAGTACTTGCTGGGTGAGTTGACCGGCGCCCTCCGCGATGATTACGAAGAACATTTTTTCACCTGTCCGGAATGCGCTCTCGAGGTCCGCGCCGGCGCAGCATTCATCGAAAACACGCGCGAGGCAGGGCGCACAGAGATCTCACATGTTCCGGCGACGAATCGCAAGCCGGAGGCGCTCGGCTGGTTTGACTTTATCCTGCGCCCCGCGTTTGCCCTCCCGGCGCTTGCCGGACTTATTCTATTGGTGGTGTACCAGAACGCCTTGGTGATTCCGGACTTGAAGAGTTCTCTCTCCTCGGCTTCCTCTCCGCACGTTCTTGCGACGACGGTGCTGCGACCGGGGATTGTACGGGGAGGAGAAGGTTCAATTGTCAAAGCTTTAAGGGGGAGGCCAGTGCTTATTTCTCTAGATATTCCCCCGCATCAGTTGTTTCTCTCCTATAATTGCGAACTGTTGTCCCAGTCCGGCAAGCAGGAGATTGCTTTCCGAGTCGAAGGATCCGATGTTACCGATTCAATGCAGGTACTGCTGCCATCAGGTCGCCTAGCCGCGGGCAAACACACGCTTGTGCTGCGCGGCGGCGGGGACAACAATGTGTCAGGCCCAGAGATTTCCCGGTATCCATTCACCCTCGAATTTACAAAATAGTTTGTAAGTCAATCTGATCCAGGAGCAAATAGGCGATGCCCAAGGACTCAGCCCATAAGACTTTCTTGTACCACGCGCACGGCCACGCCCTGAGCGGCCAGATTACACGGCCGATCAACCACGTCATTGAAGTGCAAGCGGGCATGAGCCTTCCAACCATCGGCGGACACGGGACCAGCACATCCAGTAGTTACCGATTTCAAGAGATGGTTTCGTTCCGCAACGCGTACACGCACGTATCCGGCAGCGTAAATGAAAAGGACGGGTCCCACACCACCCAGGCGACCACCACGATCGAGGATTTGAACATCCTCGATGTAGTCACGGCCGACCGAGTGGTGGCGCGCCTGTCGTCCGAGCGCGGCCCCAAGGACGACGAATCGCGGGTGCTGTTTCTTGGCAGCAAGTTTCAGAATCTGCGCATTGCCGGAAATGCCGCAGACGTGGACCTGAACCATGAGCTGTTCCAGCGAATGGATACCTTCGAGAAATTCAAAAAGGAGTTTAAATCGAACTCCGAATTCCGCAAAATGGCGGAGGATCCATTTCAGACCGGTGATAAACAGAAAGTGCCTGATCCCGAAGGAGTGCTGCTTTGCTCGCTGGTGAAAGACATGAAGACATCGGCGGCGGGAGTCAGGAGAACCGGCCACGGCTTCGATGTGCCGCAATTCGGCAAAGTGTACGTCGGAGAAGTGCACCTGGAGAATCGCAAGCGAGCCCTGACCATGCTGCGGCTGGAACTGGGATCTCCGGTCGAGGCCCAGTTGATTGTTTGCCAGATTCATGGCAACGGAATGCCCTGGCCATAGAAATCCTGATATTTCTGGGGCTGATGATGGCCGCAGCCGGCTGTCATCAGCCTCAACGATTTTCACCTCAGCAAGCCTACGATGATTCCTGGCAGAAACTCTGGCGCGGCGACTTAACCGGTGCGCTGGCGAATGCCGACCTCGGACTGCAGCAATTTCCCTCACCAACGGCGGACTGGCACTGGCGATTCACAGTGCTGAAGGCCGAAATCCTCGCGCAACAGCATCAAAACAAGGCCTCACTCGCACTGATTGAGGCGGACCTTCCCACAACACTTGCCACTACTGAAGTGGCCGTGTGGCGGAAGTCAACGCAGGGAGCGGACTACAGCTTTCTTCAGCAGTTCTCGGACGCCGAGACAGCACTGGGCGAAGCCGAGACACTGGCGCGCAACTACCACCCCGAACTCCTGGGAAGCGTGACATTGCGGAAGGGAACGCTGTGTTTCCTTCGCGGTGACCTGGACCGGGCGCGATCGAATTACCGAACGGCACTTGATTTTGCACGCGAAGAAAAAGACCAGTTTCTGGAAGCGGCGGCCTTGGGAAGCCTGGGACTGGTCTCCGAAAGATTAGGACATTTTGACGAATCCATCGACTGGTATCAGGAAGCGCTGAAGGTTTCTGAAGCCGCCGGCGCGATGGGATCGAAGATACGAATTCTAGGAAACCTGGGGTGGAACCATTTCGTGATGGGCGACTACGATGGCGCCTTACAGCAATATGAACAGGCGGAGAAAGATTCCAAACAGAGAGGGCTGGCCGGAGATCAACTCCACTGGATGATCAACGTGGGGAACGCGAAATATGAGCTGCGTGATTACGGTCCGGCGGAAACGACCTGGAAGGAGGCCCTGGATTCGGCAAGGCACCAGGACAGCAAGAGCGAAGCTTTGCGTGCCCTGGACAACCTTTCGCTGCTGACGCTTGAGCTGGGACGCATTGACGAAGCGGAGCGCTATAACCGGGAAGCTTTGGAGAGAGCGCGAGCCGGAGAGGACGCCTACGACGCACTATTTTCTGAACTGGGCTACGGTCGAATCCAACTGGCCAAGCGGAATTTCGCGGAGGCAAGGAACACCTTCGACAAAGTGAGTCATGATCCGGCAGCGGACAAGCCCATGCAATGGGAGGCCCAGGCGAGGTCGGGGCAAGTGTATCGGGCCGAGGGGAAAATGGCTGCGGCGGAGCGGCAATATCAACAATCCATTCAAACCGTCGAAGGAGTGCGGCGGGGAATCAACAGTGAAGAATTCCGAGTGTCATTTCTCTCGACGGCCATCGAGTTCTACGATGAATACGTGGATTTCCTCATGTCGCGCGGGAGAACCGTGGACGCGCTGCAGGTGGCGGAGTTGAGCCGCGCGCGGACCATGCTCGACGGTCTGGGAATCAAGGAAGGCGTGCCCACGTTTCCTGTGAAGGGCTTCGAGCCCACGCGGCTTGCCGGGCGGCTCAACACCGTGATTTTGTCGTATTGGCTTGGGCCGCACCGCTCCTATGCCTGGGTGGTCACTCCGGCGAAGGTTTCCTCGTTTGTGCTCCCACCGGCGCATGAAATCTCCGCGCTCGTGCAATCGTACCGCAAGTTGCTGGTGGACTCGAGCGATCCGGCGGGTACGGACAACCCAGACGGAAAGAAACTGTACGAAATTCTAGTTGCGCCGGCGAAGGAGCAAATTCCCCGCGCCGCACGGGTGACCGTGCTTCCGGACAGCAGCCTGTACGGGCTGAATTTTGAAACGCTGCTGGTGCCGGAGCCGGTCACGCATTACTGGATTGAAGACGTGACCGTGGTCAACTCGAATTCACTGGTGCTGCTGGGGGCTTCCGCAGGCGGACCTGGGACGCCCCCCAAAAATCTGCTTTTGATCGGAAACACGGTGGCACCGAGCGCGGAATTTCCGGTCCTGCCACAAGCCGCTGCCGAATTGAAGCTGGTCGCAAATTATTTTCTGCCACCGAATCAAACGGTTCTCTCCGGCGCGCAAGCGACGCCGGCAGGCTACGTCGAAAGCAATCCGGGAAAATTTTCCTACATCCATTTTGTGGCCCACGGTACCGCGAGCCGGACAAAGCCGCTCGATTCCGCGGTGATTCTGACCAAGGCAGGCGATTCCTTCAAACTGTACGCCCGCGACATCATGCAGCAGCGGCTGCACGCCGTGCTTGTGACCGTCTCGGCTTGTCGCGGGGCAGGGGAGAGGAATTATTCAGGTGAGGGGCTGGTGGGACTGACCTGGGCCTTTCTGCGCGCGGGCGCGCACAGCGTGATTGCCGCGCTGTGGGAAGTCAGCGACATGTCCACCCCGCAATTGATGGGCGATCTGTATGCCGGAATCAGCAAGGGCGACTCGCCGGAGGCAGCACTGCGAAAAGCAAAGCTGACCATGATTCATTCGGCCTCGGCCTATCGCAAGCCGTTTTACTGGGCCCCATTTCAAGTGTATCGAGGCTCGTAGCAAAGCGACCATCCGCCGAAAGGTCTTAAAGCCAGACTTTAGCCGAGTTCCACCATTGCCTTCAAGCGGCCCAGCGCAACATCCCACTGACTCGAAATCATGTCGAGGTAGCGGCGCGCCTCGGCGAGACTGCGGTGGTCCAATTGCCAGACGCTTTCGCGGCCGCGCCGCGAGTTGCGCACCAGGCCGGCCTTACCCATCACGCGGAGGTGCTTAGTGACCGCCTGGCGGGTGACACGGGAACCCGCCGTGAGGCGCGTGATGGAGAGCGGCCCGTCGTCGCACAGGCGCGAAACAATGCGCAGGCGCGCCTGGTCACCCAGGGCCGCAAACAGCAGCGCCGAATGCGACGGCCACGCGCCGGTTTTCGAGCTACGACGCATTGGTGAGGTACTCGTCGAGAATCTTGACCATGATTGTCCAGCCTTGCTCGTTGGCCGTGAACGCCTTGGCGCGGCGGGCGAGCGGGATGGCATCGAAGCCGGATTCCGTGACCGTGAGCATGACCCCACCTGGAACTTCCTCCAGAGCGAAGGTAATCAGCGTAGTGGGCTCAGAGGAGTAATCCACTTTCGGATCCGTCGCGAAAGGATGCCAGCGGAAGGAAAAGAGCCGCTCGGGCTGCACCTCCTCGATGGTGATGTCGAACTTCAGCCCGGCGTGGGTCCTTTGCGCCTTGGCTACTTCGGCGTTCACCTTGGTGCCGACAATTTCGCCGCTCAGGCGGGCGCCCGATCTGAAGGGGCCGTCAAACTTCATTCCAAACCAGGCGGAGAATTCGGCGGAATCGGCCAGGGCGCGCCAGACGCGTTTGAGCGGGGCGCGCAGCAGGATCTTTTTCTCGATGCGGTCGGTGCTCATGTGCAACCTCCGGGTTGCATATTAATAGGTGCCGCCAGGAAATGCAACCCCCAGGTTGCAAATTGCCGGGCGCTGCGAGGGGAACTACAGTTCCCGCAGAGCGAAGGCGATGGGGCGGCGCGCCGCGCGGATGGCTGGGGGGACTCCTCCGACGATGCCCATGAGCAAGGCGAATGCGATTCCCAGCCCGAGCAGCAGCGGCGTGATTTTGAATGCGAAAGCCAGGTGTGAGAAGGTCTGCCAGTTCATTGTTCCTGCGGTGAACCCGTTCAGCGGGAGCACAGCAATGCATCCGAGCAACCCGCCGATAAGAGCGATCAAAATCGCCTCGAACAAAAACGAGATGACAATACTTGAGGTGCCAAATCCGATGGCGCGCATGGTGGCAATTTCACGCGAGCGGTCTGAGATTGCGGAATACATCGTATTGAGCGCGCCAAAGACTGCGCCGACCGCCATAATTGCGGCCACCAGGGTGCCTAAGACGGTAATCAGAGTGGTGAGGACGCGCGAAATTTTTTCGTAGTAAGTCACTTCGCGATCCACCTGGACTTTCATGCGGGGGTCAGATGTAAGTGAGTCTTTAAACTTGGCAAGTGCCGAGCCTGAAGTGAGGTGGACGGTGACGGTCGAGAACAAGTTTTCCGGACGTTTATAGACCTGCGAGAGGTTGTGCGCATCGCACCAGACTTCAGAATCGAAGGCGCTGCCACCCGCGTCATAGACGCCGACAACTTTCCAGGTTCCGCCTCCGAATTTTATCGTGTCTCCAAAATTGAGTCCGGCGTACGTGGCGGGAACATTGCGGCCGACGATGAGCTCGTTGAGGCCCGCGCCGAAGAAACGGCCGTGGATGATGTGGACATTCGTGCGCACTTCGAGGACATTGGAGGACACGCCTCGTACTTGCACGTTTGCGTCAGTGCCGGTGGATTTGAGCGGAAAGGAAGCGATGACGACCACCTCCGGACTCACCAGAGGCTGATTCGAGCTGTCGCGGGCAATTCCCGGGGCATCCTGAATGACGCGGACCTGATCGAGTGGAATGACCCCGTCAATTTCTCCCGTTGCCCCGTCACGGCGGATGAGCGCGTTGTCAGCCGAGCCTGAAGCAACCAGTGTGGCCTTGAACCCGCGAGCGAGGGCGAGCATGGCGATGAAAACGCCCACGGTGCCGGCGATGCCGAGGACAGCAACGATTGCGGAAACCCACCGGGCTCGAACACTGCGCAGGTTATAGACAATCGGTATCGCCATGAACTAGACCCTCCGCAGCGCATCGACGACGCGTAACCGCATCGCCGAGGTGGCAGGCAAAATACCGGCGAGAATTCCCACGGCCACAGCGATGCCGAATCCGGCGAACATGGCCAAGAAGGGCAAAGATATTAGAGGCAAGTAGGATCCGAGGAGTTTCTCCAACAACGGCGTCGAGAATTTGCATACTGCGAGACCGAGCAAGCCGCCCACAGCGGCAATGAGCATTGACTCGCCCAGGATAAGCATCATCAGGAATCGGTCGCCGAAACCAACCGCCTTGAGAACGGCCAGCTCGCTGACGCGCTCGCGGACGGCGAGCCCCATTGTGTTGCCGGTGACCAACAAGAGAGTAAAGAAAACGACTCCTCCGACGCTCATCATCAACAACGAGATATTCCCGGTTTGCTTCGCAAAATCGGCGGCCAAAGCCTTTTCGGTTTCCGTTTTTGTTTCGTAGGGAGAATTTGCAAACGTCTGGTCAATCGCTTTTGCAACATGGGTAGCATCATCGGGCCCATTGAGTTTGACGATGTACCACCCGACGAGGCCCTTTCCGAACTGGCGGCGCTCGTCGAGATACTTGTACTGGAACCAGAATTGAGTGAGGTCGTCGTTGTCACGCGTGCCCTGATAGATTCCGCGGAGGTTGAACTCCCAATTGCCGGGATAAATTGCGCCTTTAATGGGAATGCGATCACCGATTTTCCAGCCAAAGCGTTTTGCGGTTTGCGCTCCGGCAATGGCGCCTTCACGATCTTCTAGAAAGGCCTTCCATTGGTCGTCCGCGATCGCGAACTCGGGGTACGCAATGCGTTGATTTTCGGGGTCAATGGCAAATTGCACGAAGAAATTCTTCTCGTCCTGATATACGCCACCGAACCACTCGTCAAAGGTTATGGCCTTCACACCCGGGATGCGCAGAATCTGGTCACGGTAGGAGTAGGGAAGCGGCTGGATGATCGTGGTTTTATTGATGACGTCCAGACGATCGGCGCCGGCGACTTCGATGCCCTGGTTGAAAGCCCCGTGAACAATAACAAGAAGGCCGAAAAGGAAGAGAGCGACAGCGAAGGACCCGATTGTGAGGCTGGTGCGCAGTATTTTGCGAAACAGGTTCGCCAGAATCAGCGGCGCATATTTCATGCGCGGCTCCCGGCGACCGCTTCCATTCCCTCTACCAGCACGCCTTTATTCAGGTGCAGCACGGCCTGGGCGCGGTCGGCGGCCATGGGATCGTGCGTGACCATCAGAATGGTCTTGCCGTGTTCTTTCACCAGGCGCGTCAAAATTTCCAGAATATCGTCCGCACTCTTGCGGTCCAGATCGCCGGTCGGTTCGTCGCACAGCAGAAACGTGGGATCGGCGACGATGGCGCGGGCGATGGCCACGCGCTGTTCTTGTCCGCCGGAAAGCTGGCGCGGGTAGTGATTCAGCCGATCGGCGAGGCCAACGACGCCGAGGGCCGTCTCAACGTGGCGGCGGCGCTCGGATTTCGAAAGCTTGGTGAGCAGCAGCGGCAATTCAACATTCTGAAACGCGGTGAGCACGGGGATGAGGTTGTACATCTGAAATATGAAGCCCACGTGCCGTGCGCGCCACTCGGTCAGCTTGTTGCCGGACATGTGCGTGATTTCATCGCCGGCAACAACGATCGTGCCGCGCGAAGGTACATCCAGGCCGCCGAGAAGATTCAGCAGGGTGGTTTTTCCGGAGCCGCTGGGGCCCATGAAGGCCACAAATTCGGCCGCATCCACGTCGAGATTCAAGCCCTGGAGAACGTGAATTTCCTCGCCGCCGCGGCGATACGTCTTGTCGAGGCCGCGAATTTGAATCAGACTCCCTGAACTGCCTCTGCCGTCCACTCGCACCATGAACTGAGCTCCTGTGCCTATTTTTTGATTTCGACGGTCTGGCCATCGCGAAGGTTGGCCGGACCCTTGACCACTATGGCGTCACCGACGCTGATGCCGCCGAGAATTTCCGCATCGCTGCCGCGAGTCCCGCCGACGGAAACTGCGCGGCGCTCCAGATGGTCCTGCTTCACGAGAAAAACGATTTTCTTGCCGGCATCGTCGCGAATGGCATCCTGCGGAATCAGCGCGGCGGGTGTAGCCCCGCTGTCCTTCTGCGCGGGTTCGTCGCCAAGAAAACTGACCTTGATGCCCATGTCCGGCAGGATGCGCGGATCGAGTTTCAGGAACGAAATGCGCACCTTCACCGTGGCCTTCTGGCGATCGGCCGTGGGAATGACGGTGCGGACCCGCGAGGGAATCTGCCAGTCAGGATACGCGTCGAGGGTGGCCGTGACCGGCTGTCCAGGCGCGACCCGGGCTATGTAAGCTTCGTTGACGTCCACTTCGATTTCGTTCGAATTCATGTCCACGATGGTGGCAATGCCGGTGCGCGTGAAGCCGCCACCAGCGGAAATAGGCGAGACCATTTCGCCCACCTGCGCGTCCTTTGAAACCACGATGCCGTCAAATGGTGCGCGGATGACGCAATTGTCCACCGCCTGTTGGGCCTCATTGATTCGCGCTTCGGCGGCGGCCACCTGCTGCTTGGCCAGTGCAATTTTGGCGTGCAGGCTGTCCGCGGCGGTGCGCGCGTTATCCAGCGTTTCCTGGCTCTGCACCGCGGCGGCTTTCAGTTCCTCGGCACGTCGAAGCTGAATCACGGCGTTCTTGAGCTGCACTTCGAAATCGGCGATGGATGCTTCCGTGGCGTTGCGATCGGCGCGGGCGGAATCCAGCGCCCGGCGCACGTCGGAGTCGTCGAGAGTGGCCAGCACGAAGCCTTCGTGAACGTGCATGCCTTCGTCAAAATTCACGGCGGTGACGCGGCCGGTGATTTTCGCGGCGATCGTCGCGCGACGCCGCGGCGTCACATAGCCGCTGGCGTTGAGCAGAGCAGCGCGGCCCGCGCCAGCTTTCTGCGCAAGGACAACCTCGACCACTGGTCTCTGCGTCCGAAAAGCAGAGACCACGCCGGTCAGGATGACCACCACGCCCAATACCGCAGCGGCGATGCCGAAGGCTTTTCCGGTCTTGCGCCCTTTGCGCTGGGCTTCGCCAATGCGCAGGGACCCCAGATCCGGCCGAGGCGAATTGGGCGATGAAGACATTGCTGCTCACACTCCTAGTAACGCGCGACATCCGGTTTTGGTACGAGGCTCGGGCGGGGAATCAGGTCCGCTGCCGCCCCCTTACCGGAAAGCCATTATTGTAACTTGGGTTCCAGGGATTTCGATGCGCAACCGGAGAGGACAGAACCAGATTTCTTGAGAGATATGGAAAGAATCGGTCAGCGGGGATCAGCAGGAAGCTGGAAAAGGAAAATAGAAAACTGGAACACGCGCTCAGCACTGGCAAGTGTCGAGCGCACTTTTTCAGTTTCGCTTTTCTATTTTCTCTTCGGCTCTGCTGTCAACTTCCGCTACTGCGTGACAGTCTTTACCGCGTCGCCGACCTTGAAATCCTTGCCAGTAACTATAGCACCGACGGCGGAGACATCATCCACATCGGTAATCTTGATGATGCCGACAGGATTGGCCAATCTGCGCAGGACTTTCCCTGTCGCCGGGTCCTTGATTTCTTTCGTCACGCGCTCGACGCCCAGTTGATCGCCGACTTTCAATCCAGCTTTACCGCCGACGTTGAGGATGATCTGGCTTCCTTCCACGGCAGCGACCAGGCCTTCGACGATGATCGTACGGGTCGAAAGCTTAGGGTTATCCGCAATGATGCCGGTGCTCAGTTGCGAAACGGCATTCTTCACCGCTTCGCCGAGGATGGTTTCCTGGAAATCGCTGCTGCCGAAATCGACGTTGCCGGCGCCGAATCCATGCCAGTTGCCGCCGCCGCCGGTCAGAGAAGTGCTTTCACGGGCGGATTCACCCTTGCCGTCGGCAACCGCCAGAATCTCGGCCGTGTCAATATCCACGATGCGCGCGTCCACGGCCACGATGGCCTTGCTCTTCTTATGCGAGAAGCCGCCGATGCCGAACCCGCCGAAGCCGCCACCACCACCGCCGACGTTGGTATTCTTGTTCTCGTTGCCGAATTGCGTGACGCTGCCCACGATGATGGCATCTACGCCAAGCAGTTTGCCGATTTTGGCGGCGGAATTGGGGTTGGCGCGATCGCTATTCGAAAAATTCTGCTCGGCCATGATCTTGTCCATGGCTTTGCGCTCGATGACGGAATAGGTGCCGTCCTGGACGAGATATTTCACCAGCAAGTCGCAGATGCCTTTGCCGACGTCCACATTGGCGCCGATGGCCTGGTTGGCCTGGCTGGACACTGTGGAGAAGTCGAAATCAAACACGGCAACGCGGCGCTTGCGGCCCTGCGTGGCCGTGGTGCCGGCGCCGCCACTGCTTTGCGCCTGGACAGCCGCATCCAACGGAAGAATTGCGAGAAAAATCAGCGTAGCCCACAGAATCTTCTTCATTCTTTTACCCCTCGTCGCGAATTCGCCCCAACCGTACTCGCCATTAAAAAATTTATCAAATCTTACTGGCGCGAGATTGGGGGTGTCAATGTTTGTCTGCATTGTGCGTGACGGCATAATTAGCGTCCCAGGAACTTTTCGAGTTTCTCCACATCGGCTACAGCGAGTTTCAAGTACCGCTGGGCTCCTTCAATATCCTGCGCGTTAAACGCGGCTGTGGCTTTCTGCACGTTTATGTTCATGCGCTGTTGCGCGGAGACCATGTCGCCACGCAGCCCATATCCTGCGTTGGCCTGCGCCTGTTTCATGTTGTCCAGCGTGGCATTCAGTGACCCTTGCCTGCTCGCTAGATCGTCCACTTCTTTTTCCACTTGGGCGACAACGGCGGGATCCGGTCCGGGCGGAGGTGGCGGCGGCTGCGGCTTCGTATCCCCTTGTGCCCCCGAGCCTTTCTTGCCGCCCTTGGTTGAGGCGTCCAATTTCGCCGCGTCCTCGCGGCCTTTCCCTGTCTCGCTATCCTTTGACGGATTCGTTTCGATTTTCGAAGGCTCGGCTTCGGCGCTCGCTGCGGGAGCCGCCGTCGTCGGTGCTGCCTCAGACTTGCTTGCACCGCCCTTCGATTGATCCTGGGCGCGCGTGCCAAACCATCGCGGAACCGTAAGGCCTGCTGCAACCAAAACCACGAGGACGATCACCGCTCCGAGTGCAATGTAGCGCCCACGATGGCCGCCACCTGCCTGCGGAGGAGGCATCTGCGCCGTTCCGCCCTGCATGTGCGACGTAGGCGCCACAGGCGCGCCTGCTGGGCCTGCGGCGGGAACCGTCGGCGAAGTGCGCCGCATGGTCGGATCGCCCGCGGCCGCCTGCACCACAGTAGCACCCGAGCGAGCAGAGGGAAGCGCGACGCCCAACTCTGACGCAACGCTCTTCAATGCTCCACGGAAAGCGTCGGCCGACTGGAAGCGCTGCGCGGGTTCCTTCTCCATAGCCATGACGATGATCTTGCTCACGGAAACAGGCAGGTCGGGCTTCAGCTCGACGGGCTGCCGCGGCACTTCCTTCAGGTGCGCCTGCATGATGGCGAAGTTGCTGTCCGCCTGGAAGGGCCGCTGCCCGGTAACCATTTCGTACAGCGAAACGCCGACAGAGTAGAGGTCCGAACGGCCGTCTATCGGCTCGCATCTCACCTGTTCCGGCGACATGTAGGCCAACGAGCCGAGCGTAGTGCCGGTCATGGTCAGGCCGGCGTCCGGGCCGGAGCGGGCGATGCCGAAGTCCATCAGCTTGATGGTGCCGTCGGGCGTGAGCATCATGTTCGACGGCTTGATATCGCGATGAATAATCTGGCGCTGATGAGCGAAGCTGAGCGCGGAGAGAACCTGGTCAATGTAATTGAGAGCGTCGGCGCAGGGAATCGGCCCGCGCTCGATGCGGCTGCCCAGCGTCGAGCCTTCGACGTACTCCATGATCATGACCAGTTGATTGTCGATAGTCAGCGCCGTACGCAGCGCCGCAATATTCGGATGGTTCATCCCGGCGAGAACCTTGATCTCGCGCAGGAAGCGTTCGCCGAGTTCTTTCTGGTCAGCGAGGTTGGGAAGCAGGACCTTCATGGCCTCGACGCGGTCGGAAAGGACATTGCGGACTTTATAGACCTTGCCCATTCCGCCGGCGCCGAGGACACCAAGAATCTCGTAATCGCCTTTGCGCGAACCGATAAGCTCTTCACTCATCGAATGCCTCCAGACACGGATATGAATGACACATGCAGAAATTTGCGTAGGTGGGTGTGCCCAGCGGGAGCTCCATCCCTCCGCGCGGCAGCGCGCATTCAACCGGGGCGGTTGAATGCAGAGATTCTGCACAGTTCCAGGGAAGAAATCAAGAAAATGAATTGGGGCGGATTACTCCACAAATATGCGCTGGCCATTAGTGAACATAGTTGATGGCGATGGCCGGAGTGATGGTGGCAGGCGTATTGCGGCCCACGGGAATCAGGCGCACTCCGAGCAGCACTCCAATGCTCGGCTTCCAGCTGTATTCAATAGCAGGAGCTAGCGCCAGTGCATCGGTTGTGCCCAGGTCGGTGCGGATGATGGGCGAGCTGGGAACCAGTGTGTTTTGACCCACCACTCGCGTGTCGGTTTGATGGCGGTATACAGCATCAAGCGCGAGCACCCAGCTGCGCGTCAGGCTGTATTCCCAGGAAGCGTCAACCAAGCTGGTACTGCCGGGGCTGGCGTGGCCGCGAAATCCCTCGGCTGTGCCGTAGACGCTGATATCCTGCACGCTCACATTTTTGGACAACGCTTGTGACACGTTGAAGCGCATGCGCAAAATGCGGTGATTCGGCATCCAGAAATATGTCTGCGAGTAGAGAGCCAGCGTCGTAGTGTAAGCGCCGCTGCCGAAGCCGTCGCTTGGGCGCGTGCCCAGACGATCGTATTTCCCGGTGGGAAATGTCTCCTGCACGTTCACCGAGATTGTGGGCAGCCAACTGTCTTCGCTGAATTTCCTCAGCCGATATTGCGCCTGCACGGTCAGGTCGCCAAGGCCGATGCCCGCGCTGCTCGAGCCGGAACCGACCAGGTTGTAGCCGGCCGTGGGAATCATCCCCACGGTCCACTTGTCCGCGAGCCCGTAATTAATGTACGTGAGCGAGCCCAAACCGTGCGAGTGCGCCGCGCTGCGCTGAATGCCGTGTGGGTCAAACAGGCCATCGGCGATGACGTCGAATATATAGGGCTCAATCAGCAGATGCCCGCGCGGCAGCGTCGAAGCATTCGGCGCCAGCATCGGTCCTGTCCACCAGGCGTCGTCCAACGCCTGGCGGGAGATGGCGGCAGGCGACGGCGACTGCTGCGCTTTCGCAAGCGCGGCAGCACCGCTGATCAGAAGCAACGCCGTTAGCGTGGTACAAATCGTTTTCCTGAAATTCATTTCTGCTGCGAGTCGCGCGGCTCGCCAGGCCTTTCAAAAATTGCGTGCACCCCATTAAACGTCAACATGGTCAGCGCGTGTTATCCGCTTCTTGCGACATTCTCGTGTCTGTCGCGATCCAGTTTACTTCCCAGGTCTTGCCGCCGTCATCGGAGAAGGCCTGCTCGAAGTGGGCCGAATTGGCGGTAATGTCCGAGATGATGAAGCGCACGAAAATAGCGCGGCCGTTCAAAGTCTCCTGATCGAAAAATTCTCCGCGGCCATTCTTGAATTCGCCGACGGTGGGCTGGGACAACGTGCCGGAGGCGCTGTTCGAAAAATTCAGGCTCCATTGGTGGGAGTCCGGATTGTAGAGGCGCAGCGAGAGACCTTCGATGTGGCCGGAGGGGCCATCCAGCTCAAGCTCCAGCAGATTGGCGCGGCCGTTCCAGACTTTGCGGACGACCGAGGTGCCCTCGTATTCGACCCAGGTCTTCGAGCCGGTCAGAGGATGCACCAGCCGCGAGACGTGCGTCTTCCACGCGCCGAATTCGAAATCGAAATCGTGCGCGCCATCCCGCGGTTGCGGCGGCTGCTGCGCCTTAGCTTTTGAAGCTCCGGAATTTTGCTGCGCGGAGAAGGGAAGTGGCAGCAGCAAACCGAGCAAGCTGGTCGCCAGAAGGGAAGTCCAAATTGGTCTGCTCGCGTTCATCGCTGCCTCCATGGAATCGTCCGACTGTCTTGATTAGACGGGCCGCTGCGAAATGGTTTCACGCAGAGTTCGGGAGCAACCTCCAGGTCCGCGAGGCAGGCAACAATGGGCAGCGCCATATGGGACTATTTGGCGCGAGTGACCAGGAAAAGGATAACCGCCAACAGCACAAGACAAGCAGCAGCCACCGCGACGGCGGTGGTCCGGAATTTTTGATTTCCGGTCCACTCGGTCACCACCACCTCATCTTCGGCGGAAACAAAATTCAAGAGCGACTTCCTGTAGGACCTCCACAACAGGAAAAAGGGCAACCCCACCAGAAGAACATCAAAGCCGAGAAATAGCCCGCCGGTTGTGAGGTAATTCTCAGACGTTCTTCCCAGCGCATCGCGGAAGAACATGGTCCAGGCATAGGCCACGCAGGAACCCAGAAGCTGAATCGCAAATTGCGCGAAGAAATACATCTTCAGAAAGGATCTTATTTTCAGTTCCTCAGATTCGGATCGCACGACGTACCCTCGATGGCGGCGATCCCCGGCAAAGACCACCACGCGCCCGGCCCTTTGATCTCCAAAACACTGCCCGACCACGGAATCAAGAAAGCTCATGACGATGTTCTCCTCGGCTCGATATCCCAGCCGCCCGCTGCTACTCCATTATTGCTGTAGTAGGGGACCCGGCCAGTGCGGCGAGGTGCAGGTGTGGCGGCACAGTTAATGCGTGGGGAAGAGGTTCCCGGAGAGCCTCCGGATACGCGGGCACAGCCGCGCCCCCGCAATGGCGGGACTGCCTGGTCGCGCTGAGTTGGCGACTCTTGTCGGGGGGAGCAAAATTCAAGAAGCGGGTCCCTCGCTGTACATCGCGTCGGGAGAGCCATCCTCGTCGGATGGCTCGTTTCGCCTTGGTTTCGCTGGTGTTTGGCATCTTGACACCCCCCGGGGGGGCGTCTTTTTGTTGCGATTAGAAAGTACCGCCGTCGTTTGTTTTGTTGGGGTTACGGCGATTCCGGTTTCCGGGTGTGTTGCGATTAGAAATGCCGGAATTTTAGCTGTTGCGATTAGGCCGGGTGGCGGGTTGTGCCGTCCAATCATGCCACGCCGAGGGTATCATGGTAGTTACTAGATTGTCAAGGGGAAATAAGTCATGGCGGATGTGATGGTTGGGGATGCCAAACCTTGTCGCCGGTGGCGGGATCGATTGCGTCCCGAGGGGGACCGCGTTTGATGCGTCCCGGATGAGGTTGCGGGACGAACAGCGCATAGGTTTGCCATTCTCTCCGCCTCTGTACCCGAGGTCCGAAGCAAGAGGCAGCGAAAAGCGGGGACGAAGCTGAGAGGCACGGGTGACTCCGGGCGGCGTTAGCAGACTCCGAGACCGGACAGTACTCGACTTGTCTTGTAAGCGCGTTTATCGGGACTTAACCGTCAGATGGTCGGCTTGCACCGTGGTCCATCAAGTACGAGCCCGCTGACCAAGACTCGCGGTCTTCGGCACATTTACAGACCAATCTCTCTCATCCTCCAATGCGACATGCCAAGATGATGCGCGAATTCGTGGAGCACCACTCGACGTATTTCCCGCACCAGTTTTTCTTTGTCTGAGCCGCAATACGATTCGAGTGCCGGTTGGTAGAGCACAATGACATGACTTGAGAGGTCTGAACTGACTCCCCTTGTGCGGGCAGCGCCAGAGTAAAGCCCGAGAATTAGGTGGTCTTTCGGCACCCCCATTTTTCCCTTGTCTTCATCCGTCGCGTATCCGGTACTCACAGTTACTGCAACGTTTTTCCACTCGTTGTCGAACTCCGGTGGAATTTCTTCCAGGGCGTTCGAGATCATTTCCTCGAACTCCTGCTGTGAATATCTCAGTGTTGTGGGTTCGGGATTTTGTTCTCGCTCACGGAGGAGCCATTCGCGTTCACTCAACTTCGATTCGAGACGTTCGTTCTCCCCACGAAATTTCTTCGTGCGCAGACCAAACGACGAGAGAAGTAGTCCGACGATGGTAAACGCGACCAACGCGGCCAAAATTAGCTCGTATTCGTCAGCCGTAAGACTGCCACTCGGCGGAGCCGTTTGCGACAGAGTCGTCTGGCAATATGCGACGGAAGAAGCGAGATGCATAAATACAATCCACAGCGAGCCTACAAAAGCGTTGTGATATCCAAGCGGTAGGCCGCCATCCATCGCATCGTCAGCTTAACAGAAACTAGCTGTGGTATAAATTTGAGAAAAAAGTGGTCAAGTCCTGGCAAGTCGGATTACCGGACATTTTCCCGGCTAGTACTCAACATGTCCGGTAAGCGCGTTAATCAGCTGGGATGAGAAGGCACTTGCGCTGGGCCCGCCATACCAAGGGAACAAACGATTACCGCTCGGTGTCTATTTAACGGTGCCCATGTTCATACTCAATGTTCATTGGGAACCCCGAGAAGTGTGGCTAGTTCTTACCCTTCCAGCCAAGTTCTACTTTCTTTGCCTGCTCGGAAGCGCCATTTACATAAGCTGTTCGCTCGTTCGGACCGCTCTTGATATCCGATGTTTGCCCAGAGAGCTAGAGTCAACTGATGCACCGCGTGCACGGTCTCGGCTAATTCAGATGAACCGAAGAATGGAGAATTTGCGTCAGCTCAACACACTGCTGTTCTTTCTCTTTGGAATCTTTTTCGCCAATGAAACGTTTGCAACACTTCGAGCAATTCAACTATCAGCAATGGCTCTGTCCGGAGCCCGGATTGATATCTTCGTACCCCTGACAGTATTCGCTTTTGTAGTTTTCGCAATGCTCACAATTCTGCATAGTTTTCAGTGGGTCGTGGCAGCGCGTTTACGGTCGGAACTAGCTTAAATCTCACTTCAGGAAGAATAGTTGCATCGCTAGTGTGCCAAGTCCTGGTAGGTTGGTTTACCGGACATCTTGAATACCAGTACCATACATGTCCGGTTTGCGCGTTAATCGGGAGTTATGCTTCCAACTAGGCGGGTCAGACTTGCGTCGCCGTGGCAATCACACCGTTGAAGTCAACGGATGCTACGTGCCCTAACCCGTTCTCGCCAGCTTGATACCTTCCGAAGCGAGATAGAGTGGAATGACAAGACCGACCCAGCTGACCCACATGGGAAGAATCCAACCGTTCACCTCGGCATGCCACCCGAAACACAACCTCAGCGCGTGCATAAGCCCAACCAGGAAAAAAATCACGGTAGCCACCAGGGAAAACGTTTTCTGGCTCACAGGAGTTTTACCTCCAGATAGACGAGGATTCGGAGATCTCGTGAAATGGATTGTACTCCTTCCGGAGGCGAAAAAAGGGCTGACTGCGTTACATCGCTGCAATCCAAATCCCGCAGCATTCTTGACGTAGGCACGTCAACAATCATTACGAAGTTCGCACGGTCGGATAACCGGACACTTTTCCCTACGCGGGTCGTTCAAGGTATCCATGCGAAAAATCATTGGAACCCTCATCCTGATCCTTGCTGTTGTGACAATCCCGGCCGCCGGCAGCCGTGGTGCAGCTCATTCGAATCACCCGGCGAAATTTTTGAAGGCATTGATGGCGGCTTGGGTGTACTGGCCGACTTCGATGATGTAGCCGTGGGGATCGCGGATGTAGCAACGCCATTCGTGGCCGGAATTGTCGAGCGGCTGGGTGAGGAAGTGGGCAAATCGAATGGCAAAGAGAGATTCTTCAGCAAAACCAGCCTCAGAATGACGGGCAAATGCTGAGAGGCGGCTGGTTTGAGCGTCGCGGCACGAGGGCAAGAGGGAACTCGGAGCAGCGGAAGGCGCTGCTCCTTGTCGGGCGAGTCGAGCCTCGCCATAACAAAGCGGCGTCAAGCCGCCGCACTCCATAAAATCGCGCCGCGATAAAAAAGCCAGCCCGACTCTTGCGGGCTCAGAACCCGTCTTAAAATAGAAAGGCCGGGCGCTTGGGCCCGGCCTTTTGATCATCGAATTGGTTGCGGGGGTTGTCCGCTGCGGCGGAGAACCAACGACCTCCGGCCCTCGAGTTCCGCCGTCGTTGCGGAACTCGCTTGGAAAAAGTCAGCCCGACTCCTGCGGGCTCAGCACGTAGCGCCAATGAAAAGGGCCGGGCGCCTGGGCCCGGCCTTTTGGATCTCGGAATGGTTGCGGGGGTTGGATTTGAACCAACGACCTCCGGCGCTCGAGTTCCGCCGTCGTTGCGGAACTCGCTTGGAAAAAGTCAGCCCGACTCCTGCGGGCTCAGCACGTAGCGCCAATGAAAAGGGCCGGGCGCCTGGGCCCGGCCTCTTGAATCTGGAATTGGTTGCGGGGGTTGGATTTGAACCAACGACCTCCGGGTTATGAGCCCGACGAGCTACCAGGCTGCTCCACCCCGCGAAATCATCATAGCGGATGTGACTGGTGCGGTCAAATCAGCGCAAGAGCAAGAAAACGACCGCAGGACTACCACGAGCTGTAGGGCGTGTTGTCGAAGGGCGAAACTTTCGAGGAAGAAGAATTCACGTCGCAAATGCCGCCGGCCACTTGGTCGGGGCTGAGCAGCGTGTCGCAGTTCGACGGGTTCCAGTCCATCTGGCCGCTGATTGGATCTTTGGGAATGGCGCGCAGGTAGTTCGGCACCAGATCGTCCAGCGAATTGGGCGCTGCTTCTTTGTCGGTGGTGTAATCCTGAATGGCCTTGCGCATGTCGCGCAGATCCTGGCGCAGGACCGCTTCGTGCGACTTGATGAGCGCCTGGTCGTACCGGCCGACAGCCATGGCCAGCAGCACCACCATAATGGCGGCAACGACCATCAGCTCCAGCAGAGTGAAGCCGCGCTGGCCGCGCATGGGCATGTGGCCCGTCCGGTTCAGCGCAGCGCGCGACAAATGTCTTTTGTAATTAATCATGCGCAAACGGTTGTTCCTCACCAGTCCGAGTATTTCGTCCCATTCAGGGCCGTGCCCGTGGATTTCGTGTACACATCGAACACGTTCTGTCCGCCCCAGGATGTGGAATCGGTATCATCCTGCACGGAACGCATGCCCCAGTCGGCGCTCCCGGTCATCGGGTCCACGGGGATGTGCATCAGGTAGTGAACTTTTTGTTTTGTGTTTGCTCCGGTCATCTGCACGCCGGCGACCAGCGTGGTCAGGTCCAGCGGATAGCCTTCCGTGCCGGCTGGCACAGAAATCTTATTTTTGTCCGCGTCATCTTTGTAGCGATCAATTGCCGTGCGGATCTGCCGCAGCGCGTAGCGCAGATCGCTTTCCTTACGGCGCACCACCAGGACGCGCGTCATCGGCACCGCCGCCGTCGCCAGTACCAGGAGAATGGAGCAGGCGATGATCAGTTCGAGCAGAGTCATGCCCGCGGCGACGGCGCGGGTTCGCCGGCGATGAGAACACCAGATACCGGAAATCGTTTTGAGGTGAAGCGGCGATGGCACGCGGCGATTCACGGTCATCGGCCCTCACTGCACCTGGATGACCGCTTCTCCGGAGACCATGGGAATGGGGCGCTTCTGCGAATCGCGCGGATTCATTTGCAGCACCTGAAGCGTCGAGGTTCCGGGAGCCAATCCGCGGACGATGATGCCCAGCAAAGTGCCCGTTCCCCCAACGCCGGGAGTATTTGGCTGCCGCGTGGCAGACACGACCACTTCACCGCGCTGCTGGTCAATGCGCTGGACGATGGCAATCTGCTGCGTTCCACCGGAGAGGAATCCGCCGTCACGGACCTCTTCGACCTGAATCACCGCGGGATTGTAGTGAATCAGCAGCGGAATTTCGTACAAGTCGTTGACGTTTGAAACGCCCAGGCCGATGGCCGTGCTTTCGCTCTGCTTTATGGTCACATTCGCGGGGTCAAACCGAAGCTGCGGCGCAGGCGCTGTACCCTGCTGCGGCGTCGCCAGAGGCATGGAAGCGGGCTTCAAGGGTGCCGCGGTTGCTGGCGCGCCTGTTTGGGGTTCGGCGCCTTCGCGATACACGCGTACGACCGTGTCAGTACCCGCGGCCATGGCGCGCAGGTTTTCCGCCGTGATGGAAGGCAGGCGAATGATATGCGGCGTCAGCACGATCAATACTTCGTTGTCTTGAAGTTCCTTGGTGTGGCTGGCAAACAAATAATCGAGCCCGGGAATCTGACCCAGGCCGGGTATGCCGTTCGAGTTGTTCGTGTCCGTGCGGTCAATCAGGCCGCCCAGCACGTTGACTTCGCCTTCCCTCAGCCGCACGTCGTGTTCAATTTTTCTCTGGCTGATGACCGGCTGATTGATCCCGCCGATGTTGCTGGTGCCGGCGATGGAGGAAACTTCGATGGTGAGCTTCATGCTCACCTGATTATCCGGATGGACGCGCGGAGTCACGTCAATGTTCACGCCCACATCAATGTATTGGAATTGCGTGTTGACCAGGGGGTTGACCACGCCCGCGCCGCCGCCTACTCCCACGCCCACGCCCGACTGAAATCTGCCCGTGGCCACC
>Ga0210407_10000092_pt1 | contig 117385 bp, 104 predicted proteins | sample IncBWC27MmetaG_FD_150860 | JGI IMG/M metagenome (GOLD analysis project Ga0210407, IMG submission 150860) | Forest soil microbial communities from Barre Woods Harvard Forest LTER site, Petersham, Massachusetts, United States - Inc-BW-C-27-M | ecosystem: Environmental > Terrestrial > Soil >...
TCCCGGAGGGGAGTACGCTGTCGAACATAGGTGCCTCCCATTTGAACAGGAGTGACAATCGTACCATCGCGAATTCTTTGCGATGCCACCGATTCGATTCTTGCTATAAGATGTTTGCGCTGAGTTCCTAGTCATTCGATGCCACTGCTGACGGATGGCATCACTGCCAGGTGCTGCTTGCCAACTGCTGACGCCCAATCTTTTGCAACAACTCTGCCGGCCCGTTACTACACAGACCCCAATCTGTTTCGCGATGAGCTCGAACGCTTTTACTGCCAGACCTGGATCTGCGCTGGGCGCGCAAACCAAATTCCTGCGCCGGGCGACTATTTTCTGCGCGAGATTGCGGGTGAAAGCATCATCATTACGCGGGATGCCGGTAACTCGCTGCATGCGTTTTTCAACGTCTGCCGGCATCGTGGTACCCGAATCTGCGCCGTCGCCGAAGGACATTTCCCCGGGCGGATCCAGTGCGGCTATCACGGTTGGACTTACGGACTCGACGGAAATCTCCTCGGCGCCCCGCACACACACGACGGCTTCTGTCGCGAAGATTATCCCCTCAATCGCGTTCATGTTGAGGTCTGGGATGGACACATATTCATCAACCTCGGTTCAGAGCCCGCTCCGCTTGCCAGTCAGCTCGAGGATCTGACGCAGAAATTCCAGCATTGGGAAATGGCTGATCTGCGCACCCACCGTCGCATCGGGTATGAAGTGAAGGCCAACTGGAAGCTGATCATGCTCAACTACAACGAGTGCCTGCACTGCCCCATTCTGCATCCGGCTCTCAATGCCATTACCAATTACCTGTCCGGGGAAAACGAGCAGCCCCATCGCGGATACATTGGCGGCTCAATGGAGTTTCGGGGAGGCGCCAAAACGATGAGCAAGGATGGCAAGCTGCGGCGCAACTACCTGCCCGGGCTTGACGCAGACGAACGCGACAGAGTTTATTACTATGCGATCTTGCCTAATCTGTTTCTGAGCCTGCACCCGGATTATGTGATGACCCACACGCTCTGGCCGTGTGCCGTGGACCGTACGGATGTTATCTGCGAATGGCATTTCCATCCCGCCGAAATCGCCAAGCCTGACTTCGAGGCCGAGGATGCGATTGAATTCTGGGACATTACCAATCGTCAAGACTGGGCCATCAGCGAGCTCTCACAGGCCGGAATCAGCTCGCGCGCGTATAAGCCCGGCCCCTACTCGCGCTGCGAGTCGCTGCCCCGCGCTTTCGACCAAATCGTCCTGGATCGTGAAAAACAGGGACGGTGAATGTCCCGTCTGTCCCCAGTTTTCGAATTTGCTTCTAGTACCCATGTTTCCGGTGAGCGCGTTTCTCGGGCAGAACGGTGCGTAGTGACTCAATTGGCCCGGTTCGGTCGACCACCCAGACTGAACAATCCGAAAGCGATTAGGCCATAGACGGCTGCGTTAACGATTACCATTACAAGCAAGAAAAAGATTCCACCCGCATGAATGCCCCATATTGAGGCCGCGATAATGAATCCAGGACTCTGCAGCATGATCAGGAAGTCGCGGTCCAAATCCATAGGAGCTACCTGCATGGCCAAAAGGAGCGCAGAGATAAACACGCCCGTCACGATTGCGAATTTGAACCGTCTACGCAGATTATTACCTTACTCGAAACCGCGCGGCTAAGTCCCTGTAAGTCGCCTAGTCGGAAACTGACCCACTGCCGGGAATTGTGGGGTGTGGGCGACGGTTCAGCGGACCCAGCCGGGGTCGCCGCCGGCTTTGCGGACGTCATCTTCGAGGCCGGACACCTGCTGCTTGAGCGATTCGACCTCGGCTTTTTTGGCGTCTGCTTTGGCGCGTTTTTCGTTGATGTCGGAGCGATTGTATTGCTGCATCAGGGCTTTTTGCGGATCGGGATAATACTGGACTTCGTCTTTGCTGAGTTCGCGCTGGAGAACGTCGAGTTCCTGTTCGGCGGCGGAGAGTTTGGCGTGGAGAGTGCGGGAGCGCTTGTGCCAATAGGCTTCCTGTTTGGGGTCGTCTTCGGGATCTAATGCCTTCTTTCCGGACGGGTCTTCCGATTGCGCCTGGCCGTCGGTCTTTTTTGTGGCGTCAGCGGCAGCAGGAGGAGCCGGAGGCGGGGAGGAAGGAATGTCGTCGTTGGTGAAAACTTTCTTCGGCTTGGGCGCGGTCTTTTGTTCAGCGCGAGCCTTGCGCGCGGCATCGGCGACGGGATCGCCGGTGGAAGCCGGGGCCTGTTGTGCTGGAGCGGTGAACGCGGCCACGCCGAGAAGGGCAGACAGGGCGGAAATTCGCAGTAGAGCGGATGAATGCATGGTTACCTTCCTCCACTGGAGCAGCCAGGGAGCTCCCAAGAATCTGAAACTGTACAGCAAGGAACATTGTAACGCTTTGCGGGGGGTAGCGGGCCCTCTGGGTGCCAAAGGATAACGGGCCCGGGAAGGCAGGCTAGCGGTTGACGAGCGAGAGCAGCCAGGGCAGCGCGTAGACCACGGCCAGGGCGCCAATTCCCAGGAAGGTGCCGAGCGGGAGCTGGTACTGCGAAGCAATCGTCCAGCGGATGGCAGCGGCACTACCCAATCCGCGCTTCGCGGCCCTTTCTGCGAGGGTGCGTTTCCAGCCAGACAGATAGAGAGCGCCAACCCACAAGACTCCGATGACCGTGCCGAGCAGGGTGCCCAAAAGAATCGTGAGGAACGCGCCGCGGGGCCCGAGGAACGTGCCGACCATGGCCATCATTTTGACGTCGCCCATGCCCATGCCTTCGCGCTTGCGGACGAACTTGTAGACGGCGGCCGCGCCCCAGAGGAGCATGCCGCCGAGAACTGCGCCGAGAACGGCGTTGAGTAGGTTGAAAGTGAGTTCTGTTTGAAAGGGAAGTCTCCGAAAGCCCAGGAGAAAGAAAAGCATCCCGGCGGTGGAGTCGCCGATGGGAACACGGAACGCCAGCGCAAGGCCCATGGCCGTGCCGGGGAAATTTACGAGGTCGGGAAGAAGGCGGACGAGGAAATCGGTGACGACGAGGACGATGATCAAGCAGGAAAAGATGAGCCATTTGAGTGTGAGGAGGCTGATGCCGAACTCGTACCAGGTGAGGACAAAGACCAGGCCGGTGGTGAATTCGACCAGCGGGTACATCGGGGAGATGGGCAGGGCGCAGTTGCGGCACTTGCCACGAAGGAGAAGCCAGCCGAAGACGGGAATGTTGTCGTAAGGCTTGATCGGCGTGAGGCAGCGCGGGCAGCGGGAACCTGGCGAAACAATGGAGACGCCCTCCGGAATGCGCGAGATGCAGACGTTCAGAAAGCTGCCAATGACGATGCCGAAGAGAAAAAATAAGAAGGGAATCACAGTTTCGACTGTGCCACAGGTGGCGAGGAGGCTCAACGCGGCGTGCGGCGGAGCGTGTCGCATGGCTAACGGGAAACAAGACCGGTACCTGGGAATGCAGTAGGAAAGAAAGACTCACCGCAGAGGGCCGCGGAGAGTTGGGGAAAGTCGCTCGGTTTTGGGAGAAGCGCGAGGTTCGTTAAACTGGAAGACTATGGCGATGAGCAGGTATGAGCATTGGATACGGCGCTATGAGCACCGGCGTTGGGCGACAGACGACAACCGGATGGTGCGGCCGTTTGAGTGGGGGTTGGAGCACATCGGGGGCGATTCCGAGAGTGCGGACCCGCGAACGTTTGCGCGCGAGTACGCGCGCGAGGCGATTGAGAAGAGTTCGGAGTGGTATGCGGCGGAAGAGGTGCGGGATTACCGGCTAGATGCGGAAAATGTGCTGACGTTTACTAGTCCGGTGGAATCGCCGTGGCCGGAAAACAATACTGTGCACGGACAATTGTTTCCGGCGCGGAAGCATGGGCCGGCTGTGCTGGTGTTGCCAAACTGGAATGCCAAATGGCACGGGCAGGTGGCGCTCTGCCATTGGTTGCAGCGAATGGGCATTTCGGCGATGAAGATGAGTTTGCCATACCACGACCGGAGGATGGCGAAGGGGCATGAGCGGGCGGATCAGTTGGTGGGGCCGAATATCGGATTGACGCTAGCCGCGAACCGGCAAGCGGTGAAAGATGTGCGGGCGTGTTTGACCTGGCTGGAGGAACAAGGTTACACGCGGTTGGGAATTCTGGGTACGAGTATTGGATCGTCGGTGGGCTACATTACGCTGGTGCACGACAAGCGTGTGCGCGCGGGGGGATTTTTTCACGTGTCCACTTATTTTGCCGACGTGGTGAGCAAAGGAATGACGACGAATCACGTTTGGGAAGCGTTGCGGCATGAAGTGAGCGTGGACGAGTTGCGCGACTATTGGGCGCCGGTGAGTCCGATGCCTTATGTGGAGCGGGGCATGGGGGCGAACCGGAATACGTTCATGGTTTACGGGAAGTATGATCCGACGTTTTTGCCGGAATTGACGCACGAGATGCTGGGGGCTCTGCGGAAGAGTGGAGCGGAGACGCGGACGTTGGAGTTGCCGGTGGGGCACTATTCGCTGGAGCTGGCGCCGTTCAGCTACATTGCGGGCTGGCGGATGTTTTCGTACTTTCTGGAAGCTTTGGCATAAACCTGAGAAAAAGATTTAACGTAGAGGACACTGAGGTCGGAGCGCAGAGGTCACGGAGGCGCAGCCTAGTGGAGGATTTTGGCGATCACGCCTTGGTTGACTAGGGCGGCGACGGCGTTGATGTCTGGCGCTAGCGGACGGTCGGCGGTGACTTTGGATGAGGCGGCGCGGACGGCGTCGTAGGCTTTTTTGGCTAGTGTGCCGGTTTGCAGCGGGGCGAGGAGGTCGATGCCCTGGCAGGCGCAGAGCAGTTCGATGGCGAGGATGTGGCGGAGATTGTGGAGCATGCGTTCGAGGCGGCGAGCGCCGCTCATGCCCATGCTGACGTAGTCTTCCTGATTGCCTGAAGTAGAAATCGAATCGACAGAGTGAGGCGTGGCGAGCGCGCGATTTTCGCTGGTGAGCGCTGCTGCGGTGACCTGAGCGATCATGAAGCCGGAATTCAGGCCTGGGTCGGGCGTCAGGAACGCGGGTAGCATGCTGGTGAGCGGGTTGGTCATCTGCTCGACGCGGCGTTCGGCGATGCCGCCGAGAGTGGCGATGGCGATGGCGACTTGATCGGCGGCCATGGCGAGGGGCTGGCCGTGGAAGTTTCCGCCGCTGACGATGTCGCCTTGGCCGTCGAAGGGTTCGTTTGCTGGCCGGTCTAAAGTCCGGCCACTACAGAAGACTAGCGGGTTGTCGGTTGCACTGTTTAGTTCGACCATTGCCATTTCGCGGGCCTGGACTAACGAATCGCGGACAGCGCCGTGGACTTGCGGCGTGCAGCGGAGGCTGTAGGCGTCCTGCACGCGGGTGTCTTTGTCTGGCGCGCGGTGCGATTCACGGATCTGGCTGCCTTCGTTGAGGTGCGCGAGGTTGCGGGCGGTTTTGCCGGCCCCGGCGTAGGCGCGGGCATGCATGATGCGGGCGTCGAACGCGCCGGGGCTTCCGCGGAGGGCGTCGAGGGAAAGAGAAGCGGCGACGTCGGCGGTGTCGGCGAGGGTGTCAGCTTCGAGTAACGCGAGGCTAAGCAGGGCTAGCATGCCTTGCGTGCCATTCAGCAGCGATAGACCTTCTTTTGCTTCGAGTTCAACGGGGGCTATGCCGGCACGCTTCAGGGCTTCGGCGCCGGAAAGCATTTCGTGCTTCAGATGCGCTTCGCCTTCGCCGATGACTACCTGTGCGAGATGCGCGAGCGGCGCGAGGTCGCCGGAGGCTCCTACTGAACCCTGCGACGGAATCACCGGGTGCACACCGGCGTTCAGCATGGCACAGAGCGTTTCCACTACTACGGGACGGATGCCGCTTAGGCCTTTGGCGAGGGCGTTGGCGCGGAGGAGCATCATCGCGCGGGTTTCCGGTGTCGAAAGAGGTGTGCCGATTCCGCAGGCGTGCGAACGAACGAGATTCACTTGTAATTGGCGCACCTGTTCGGCGGAGATGCGGACGGAGGCTAGTTTGCCGAAGCCGGTGTTGATACCATAGGCGGTTTCGTTGGCGGCGACGACGCGATCGACGACGGCGCGGGAGGCTTTCATGCGGGTTATCGCGGCGGGGGAAAGAGTGACGGATTCATTTCGCAGGGCTACGGCGTAGAGCTGATCGAACGTGAGGTCATTTCCGGTCAAGAGGATGGGCATGAGGATAGTTTAAAGTTAAAAGTTTAAAGTTGAAAGTTTTGGAGGGGGAAAAGGATTTATCGCAGAGAAGGAGGGGAGGAGGCGCAGGGGGCGCAGAGAAGACGGAACGGGGAGAAGAAGGAGTAGAGAGCGGAAGGCGGCCTAAAGCCGCCCCTACACCGGCAGAGCGCGATCAGGGAGCGGATTGAGCCAGGGACAGGAAGGCGGTTTTGTATTTTTCGGGGAAATGTTTGACGTGGCCGGCGCGGTTGCAAGCTACGTGCATGGTGTGGCCTGTGGCCAGGAGTTTGTTGTCGCTTTGGCGGAGGAGTTCGTAGCCGAATTTCAGCGTACGGTTTTTAGCTTCGAGGATGGTGGTGCGGACTGTGAGGAGTTCGTCGTAGCGGGCGGGGTGGTGGTAGCGGCAGTGGACGTCTGCGACGACGATGAAGGTGTCGTCTTCGCTTTCCATGAGTTTGTAGTCGAAGCCGAGGGCGCGCATCAGCTCGACGCGGCCGACTTCAAACCAAATCAAATAGTTGGAGTGATACACCACGCCCATTTGGTCGGTCTCTGCGTAGCGCACACGGATGGTGACATCGTGATGAGTCAGCATGAGAGCAGGGAATAGTATGCCGGAAGAAAGGCCGGGAGTCGAAATGGCGGAGTCTGTAGCTCAGGCCTCTCAGGCCTGAGGGTTTTCAAATGGGCAAGCTTGGTTGCTGGCGTATTGAAAGGCCTCACCCCTGAAGGGGTGAGCTACAGCTATTGCTTTTCCGGGCCGTCCTGCCAGATGGGTTTGCGTTTTTCGAGGAAGCTGGCAATGCCTTCCTTGAAGTCGGGGGTGGAACGCATGTGGGCGTTTTCGAGGATGGCGCGCTCGAGGTCGGCGTCTAGGGTGGCGGAGGCGGCGGAGACGAGCAGGCGTTTGGCGCGAGTGACGCTTGCGGGGCTGGCGGCGATGAGCAGTTCTGCGAGTTCGTTGACGCGCGGCATCAATTTATCAGGGGAGACGATTTCGTTGACGAGGCCAAGCTCTTTGGCTTCGGGAGCGTCCACCAAGCGGCCGGTGAGTAAGAGATCGCGGGCGCGTTTTTCGCCAATCTGGCGGGTCAGGAAAACGGAGACGATTGCTGGGAGGAAGCCGATTTTCACTTCGGTGTAGCCGAACTTGGCTTCGGGGACGGCGATGGTGAAATCGCAAAGGGTGGCGATGCCGCAGCCTCCAGCGAGGGCGTGGCCGTTGACGGCGGCGATCAAGGGTTTCGAATAACTCCAGATGCGGCGAAAGAGTTTGGCCATGCGGCGGGAATCTTCCTGATTTTCGGAGGGAGATTGCGTGGCGATGGCTTGCAAGAGAGAGAGGTCCATCCCCGCGCAAAAAACTTTTCCCGCGCCGGTGATCACTACAACCCGCGCGTGGGTTGTCTCGACCTCGTCGAGCGCCGATTGCAGGTCAGCGATCATCTGGGTATTGATGGAGTTGCGTTTCTCGGGGCGGTTCAGGGTGATCGTGGCGGTGTGGCCGGTGGATTCCAGCAGCAGCGTTTCATAGGGCATTGAGCGAACCCCTCACGATGGGTATATCGTTTGCCAAATTTTTGGAAATTGCAAATGTTCGGATTCCGATTTCCGCGGCATTCCCAAAATCCGCTACAATCTTCCCGCGAACTCAATGCCCCCGACCACTCAATTCCGCCTCGTCCTCGTAACGTGTCCCACCCTACCCGAAGCCCGCAAAATCTCCCGCTTTCTCGTCCAAAAACGCCTAGCCGCGTGCGTCAACATCCAAATCTCCCCTGTGGAATCGATCTACCGCTGGAAAGGAAAAATCGAAACCGCCCGCGAACATGTTCTTCTGATTAAAACCACCGCTCACCGCCTGAAATCCCTCGAAAGGGAAGTCCTCCGCCTCCACTCCTACGACACTCCCGAGTTCCTCGTCCTGCCCATTTCCTCCGGCTCGGCAGCCTACATGATGTGGCTGGTCTCCAGTTTGCAAAATCGCGACAGCTGAATCATTCGCGTTGCGCAATCCTGTCTTATCTCCGCTACTCTTGTTTCATCACTCTCTCACAGAGGTACCATGGGCATCTTTGACAGGCTTCTCGGCAAAAAGCCCGACTATGACCGGTTCGCGCAGGAATTTATCCGTGCCCTCCAGGCCGCGGGTGCGCGCGAGGTTCAACACAGCGCTGCCGACCATTCCTTGCGCATCGGATCAGCCAACACAACGTTTTACTTGGACAATGCCTTCCGCGACTATCTTGCCGCACAGCCTTCGGAACGCGCCCGCGTGATCCAAGGTTACGTCAGATCTTTCTCGGGCAGGACGGACGTCCCCAACGACTACAACTCCTCCAAAGCCGCCCTCCTACCGATTGTTCGCGATCCGGCCTATTACAGTCTTTCCCGCCTCACCCTCGAAGCAAGAGACGCTAATCTCTCCAAGATTAATTTTGTGACCAGGGAGATCGCACCTGGACTCTGTGTCGCAATTGCTCACGACACCCCGGCCAATATTCTCACTACCGGAGCTACGCAACTGGAAACCTGGAACGTATCTTTTGACCAGGCCTTCGACCAGGCGCTTTCCAACCTCCGCGAGAAGTCTGACCCACGCAAACTCAAGCAGCTTTCTCCTGGTTTGTATGTCGGAGACTGGGGAGATTATTACGACACCGCCCGGATATTGATACCGGATATGTTTCACCGCTTGGGCCTGAACGGCGATCCGTTGGTATTCCTCCCCAATCGGAGCATTCTCTTTGTGACCGGTGCGTACGAAACGGCTCTCCAGGCCGTGATTCTCAAAAATTCTTTCCCCATACATTTCGAAGAGGGTCACGCTCTTTCTCCGAATTGTTACGTGCATTCTGGCGGAAAATGGCAACTATTTGTTTCCTCCGACCCGGTAGTCGCGGCGCAAGCGCGTTCCTTTAAGTACCGCCGGGACGCCATGGATTACGACCAGCAGAAGAAGGATCTGGAAACCATAAACAAAAAGAAAAAGATCGATATTTTCGTCGCCTCCTGTCAGTTGCTGAAACGCAAGGACGAATCCCTATTTACCCGCTGTGTCTGGACTCGGGGCGTGGACAGTCTGTTGCCCGTCACCGAAAGCCTGGTTTTGTTGTTGGATTTACAAACCAAAGAACTGCTTGACCTTCCGTGGGAGAAAGCGTTTCCAACTCTATCGCCACTTCTCGAAAAAGTCCCGGATCTCATTCCTGTCCGTTATCGGGCCAAAGTTTTCCCCGGCCCTGACGTAATTCAGGCTCTCCGCAACTTGAAATCTAGTTAGTTCACGCTTCTTTGGCGTTTGGACTTCCCGGTCAGACGTAGAGGAGCGCTTGATCCAGATCCCCAATAATATCTTCCACGTCCTCAATTCCCACGCTCAGCCGCACCAGGCTATCGGTGATCCCCACCGCGTCACGCACTTCCTTGGGCATCGAAGCGTGCGTCATCTGCGCCGGCAGCGAAATCAACGACTCCACCCCACCCAAGCTTTCTGCCAGTGCGCAGATCTTCACCTGGTTCAAAAATCGCCGCGCTGCTCCCTCATCTCCCAAATCAAACGCAATCATCGCGCCTGGCCCTTTCTGCTGTTTCCGCGCCAGGTCATGCTGCGGGTGCGTCGGCAGTCCAGGGTAATGCACCTTGCGCACCTTCGGATGCGCATCCAGATGCCGCGCCACCGCCAAGCCGTTCGCGTTATGCTGGAGCATCCGCACCGCCAGCGTCTTCAGTCCGCGCGAAACCAGGAAGCAATCCATCGGTGCGAGCCCCGCCCCGGACGACCGCTGCAGAAAGTAAATCTTCTCTGCGTCTTCCGGCCGCGTCAGGACGACCGCCCCGCCTGTCGCGTCGCTGTGTCCGTTCATATACTTTGTCATCGAGTGCACCACAATGTGCGCACCCAGCTCGATCGGCCTCTGCAGATACGGCGTCATAAAGGTGTTGTCCACCACCAGCGTCGTTCGCCGCTCGTTCGCCAGTTTCGCCATTGCCGCGAGGTCCGTAATCCTCAAGGTTGGATTTGTCGGCGTCTCGATGTACAGCATCTTCGTGTTTGGCCGCATCGCGCCCAGCACCACCGCCGGGTCCGTCGTGTCCACAAAACTGAATTCCAATCCAAAATGCACCAGCAATTGCGTCGATAACCGGTAGACGCCGCCATACACCGCTTCCGACAGCACCACGTGATCTCCCGGGCGCAACAAGCGGAACACTGCGTCAATCCCCGCCATCCCGGAAGTAAAGACGTACGCCGCATGCCCGCCTTCCAGCTTCGCTACCGTGCGCTCCAGCGCTTTACGGTTTGGATGATTCGTTCGTGCGTAATCGTAGCCGCCCTTCGATTTCCCTAATTCCTCATAGACATACGTCGACGTCTGATAGATCGGAGCAACCACCGCCCCTGTCGACGGATCCGGCTCCTGGCCCACATGTATCGCATTCGTGGCAAATCCCATGTCTTCTCCTCAGCTTCAACCGCGCTCCGTAGCCCATCATACTTACAAGACCCCGCGCAGCGAGTCAAATTTTCCGGTAAGTCCATACGTAAATCAATTCAACAACTTACCCCGAGTATTCCTTTTATTTTTCAAACCACTCAAGCAGCTTGACCCGCGCACATTTTCCCGCCACCATATTCAAGAAACAGCCATGCAACTTTCCAGGTTTTCTCGCTCAACTCGCCTTGCTTTGGTCCTAATCGCCGCGTGTGTTGCCGCGTCCGCCCAACAATCTCCGGCTTCCAAGGAGACACCGGCGCAAGCGCCAATTCCTCGTCTCACCATTGAAATCACCGGCGGCGATGGCGACAAGCCCATCGAAAATGCGAGCGTCTATCTTAAAACGCAGGAAGATCGTTTAATCAAAGACAAAAAAACCGAGCTCAACGTGAAGACCAACATGCAGGGCGTCGCCCACGTTCCGCAGCCCCCCCTCGGCCGCGTGCTGATTCAAGTTGTTGCGGAAGGCTGGAAGCCCTACGGACACTGGTACGAGATCACCGACTCCAAGCAAGTCGTCAAAATTCACCTTGACCGCCCGCCGAAGTGGTATTAAAGTTCGCCGGACTTGCCGTCTGATGTGTTTCACACAATTGTTCCACGGAATTTCTTTCTTCCCGTCCATTCTGGTGCAAAAGTTTTCCGTTTCGGACTTCTTTCCACTGAAATTATTTGTGCTTTTCTGCCAACAACTCTGTGTCCTTCGTCACTCCGCTTGAAAATGCTCGCGCCCGCGCGTCGCAAATCCCGCGCATTGCACTACAATTGTGCAATCCGTATCATCGTGTTGAATTTTGCGGAGTTAACCCCGACGTGACCGCTGCTTTCCACAAGGTTATCAACATTCATGTGCAAAACTTCATCGTGCAGAAATAATTCTTGCTGCAGTTCGGCACTCTTCGTGCTACAAGTCCGCCCGTTTCTCTTTTGACCCGCTCCATTTCCGGTGCTACATTCCTAATTATAGAAATTTCTATGCCAGACAATTACGACGGTCCTTTTTCTCTCCTGCGGATGTTCTGGGGCAATCTCGCCTCGCGGCCGTTGCGTTGTGCGCTCAGTATCCTGGCCATCTCCATTCAAGTGGTTCTAGTCCTTATGATCGTTGGTCTCACGAGCGGCATTGTCTCCGAGTGGGGCAAGCGCGTGGAGGGCGTCGGCGCCGATCTTCTTGTCCAGCCTCCCAACTCCTCCATCTTCTTCGCCTTCGCCAGCGCCGTCATGCCGGAGTCGCTTGGCGATCAGGTTGCCAAACTCCCTGACGTTGATGAATCCGCTCCCACGCTCATCCTTTCCGACCCCAAAAGTCTCATCATCATCTACGCCATCGACTACAAACGCTTTAATGCGCTCAGCCAGGGATTTATTTTTCGTGACGGCGGCCCCTTCCAGGCTCCGGACGAAGCCCTCGCCGACGACATCATCGCTCAGACCCGCCACATCAAAGTTGGCGACGTAATCACTCTCTCCAACCACTCCTTTACCATTTCCGGCATCGTTGCCCACGGCAAGGGCGCCCGCTTCTTCATCCCTCTTAAAACCGGCCAGGACATCCTCGGGGCCGAAAATCACGTTTCTCTAATCTTCGTCCGCAGCAAAGGCGACACCGAAGCCGCGCGCGCTGAAATCCTAAAGCTTGATCCGCAAAACCGCATACGCTCCATGTCCGAATATGTCTCGCTTATGAACTCGTCCAACTTGCCGGAACTGAAGCCCTTCATCAAGACCATGGTTGGACTGGGCATCGTCATCAGCTTCCTTGTGGTCCTGATGAATATGCACACCATGATCCTGGAGCGCACCCGTGAAATCGGCATCCTCAAGGCTCTCGGCTTTTCCCGCTTCGACGTCGTCAAAATGCTTCTCGGCGAAACCCTTTTCCTCACCATCGCCGGCAGCCTCATCGGCATCGGCATCACCTTCCTCACCGAAGCGATCCTCAAACAAACCAATCCGGGCCTTTCCATCCTCCTCACCCCCGGCTGGGTTGCGGGGTCCGTCGGCCTCGCCATCATTGGCGCCTCCCTCGGCGCCGCCATCCCGGCGCTGCGCGCCTCCAGCGTCGACCCCGTAGAAGCTTTGGCCTACGAGTAACCAGTAGCAAAGGCTTCAGCCTGTGTTCTTGGGTTACTCTTCTCTGCGCCCTCTGTGCACTCTGTGTTAAAAATCTTCTCTTCGCTTTTGCACACGCTTCCACAACCCCCCGATTGCATTCCCCATCTGAACTTGATATGAGATTCCCACACGGAGCCGCCCGAACTCCAACCTCGGGCCGTACTCTCTTCCATCCTTGAAGGAGCAACGCATGAAACGCAGTTGGCACGTCTTCGCAATTCTTGCGGCAATCTCGCTTGCCGCCACTTCGTCCTGCTTCGCGCAGATGGGTATGGACATGTTCAAGCGCCCCTCCATCACCAAGGTCTTTCACCCGGTCGTTGGTAGAGGCGCCGTCTATCTCGACACCGATAAAGACGGGAAGACCTCCCGCACCAGCGAAATTGCCGTCGTCGCGAAGGAATCGTTCGAAGGCAAGGAAGGTTTCTGGATGCAAATTTACTCCGCCGATTCCCAGGGCAAAGCCTTCGTCGGCAAAAGCCTCATCACCCCGGGCGATTTTGAATTCCACCGCATGATCATCCAGCCTCCGGGCCAGCAAGCCATGGAAATTCCGATGAAGATGAATGCCGCACGCAAAGAAAAAATAGAAGAGCATGCCGCCGAGTGGCACTCCGTCGGCACCGAGTCCGTCACCGTCCCCGCCGGCACCTTTTCCTGTGAACACTGGCGCAACGACAAGACTCACGCCGAGATCTGGACCAGCGACAAGGTCACTCCGTTCGGCATGGTCAAGGAGATCAGCGGCAACGGCAACACCCAGGTTCTTTCCAAACTTCTCGACAACGCCACAGACCGCATCACCGGCCCCGTAAAACAACTCGGCGATATGCAGCAAATGATGCAACAAATGCAGCAGCAACGTCAGCAGCCGTAGCACTGGCTCCAATCCCAGCCTTGAGCATTTTCAGCTTCTGTTCTAAAATCGCTCTTGCTCCCAGGTGGATCGCCTCAGCGTCCTGCCTGCCACTATCCACCGATTTGCCATCCTCTTCGTTAAGGGGCTTGCTTGGATACACCATCGGAAAAGTTTCTGTCCGCACGAGTCGTGGAACGCCGGCAAATTGCCGAAGACCTTTTTGTCCTGAAAGTCGATCCGGGCGGCACATACGACTACAAAGCCGGTCAATACGCCACCCTAGGTCTCGAGCGCGACGGCAAACGCGTCGAGCGCGCCTACTCCATCGTGTCTTCGCCATATGAGCAGGCCCTCGAATTTTTCATCGAGCACGTTCCCGCCGGCCAGCTCACTCCGCTACTCAACGTGCTCAAAGAAGATAATCCCCTCTATCTCCGGCGCTTTGCCAAGGGGCGTTTCACGCTCGATCTGAAGAGCGGCCACACCAATCACTTGCTGCTTGGCACCGTCACGGGAGTTGCGCCATACGTCAGCTATGTCCGCACGATTTTTCAGGATTGGAAAAAGGGCGGGTCACCTATGCCCGGCGAGCATCGCCTTTTTTGCGTTCATGGTTCCAGCCACGCGCACGAATTCGGCTATCGCGACGAACTTGAAAAAATCGCGGCGGAGGCTCCCTGGTTCAAATACGTTCCAACCATCAGCCGCGCTTGGGATAACCCGGACTGGCGTGGCGAGCTTGGCCGGGTCGACGACCTGGTCCGCAAATATGTTGAAGTTTGGAATCTGACTCCGGCCGACACGACTGCTTATCTTTGCGGTCATCCCGGAATGGTTGAGACCGGCCGCGGCATGTTGCAACGCGCGGGCTGGAAAAAAGAACACCTGCAATTTGAAATTTACTTCATCCCCGGCACTCCCGGGACCTAGCCCGCCGCCGGGCTGCATCCTATGCGCACTCCGGGTTAGGTTTCGCTGTCCCCATTCTCTTACTTCATCCAAGTCATAATCCAGAATCCCACGGCCGTGCTGATGAACCACGCCACCAGCGTAATCTTGAAGGCCTGCGAAAACGCGCGCAAACTATCCACCTTTGCTTTCACAATCATTGCCAGTTCGTATACCTGGTCCGTCACGTTCCGCAGCATCTCCTCTGGACTCACCTTGGCCATCGCCTCGTAATATGCCGCGCTATTCTCATAGCGCACCACATGCTCGTAATAGAGCAGCTCTCTTCCATCGGCCGGGCGCGCATGATGCCGCGCAATCCGCGGCGTCAACACATGTGAAATCAGATAGAGCGCCCACACAAATCCCAGCGCGAACACTACATAGCTCGCCGCATAAAGCCCGCTAGCCGCAATTTCTCCTGCGCTCACCCACCGCAGTTTCGGCAAGACTTCTTTCCCCAAGGGAATCGTGCTCGCCCCAAAAAACAAAAGAAATGTCACCAGGTACCCGGCCTTCAAATCCGCCGCCCGAATAATCGCCTGCTGGTCCTCAAAATTCTTCCAGGCGTATCCCACGCGGTCGGTCATCAATGCCCGCTCTTCTTCACTCACTCGTCTCGCCCCCCTCAACCGAATCCTGATGCATGGCAGCCCTCACATCATCCTTCTTCCATGGCGTCCCGTCTCTTCGAACAATCCCAGCACATTCGTCATGCTGAAGAGATCCCGGATCTGCTTGCTGGCGTTCACCACTTCCAGCTTGCATCCCCGCGTCCGCGCGGAAACATGTAAAGTCACCACCGCCCCCAGCCCCGAACTGTCCATCATCGGCACTTCCTTCAAATCCAAAACAATGCGGCCCTTCTTTCCGCACACCTGCAGCATCTCCATCTTCAACAGTGGCACATTCTCGCTTGTCAATCGCCCAAAACACTCCACCACCCAGCCATCTTCCACCTCGCGACGCTGCACGCGAAACCCTCGCGCCGAACTGGCCCCATCCATCACCCCCATCGAATCCCTCCGTCCTCTGGTTCACTCTCCGCCAACCGTGCCCGCTTTGTACCTTATTTCGCCCGCTTTGCCTAGCGCTCCATCCCGACACTCTATCTGGTTCGATGTAGGTGGCGAAGAGCACAGCCAGGAATGGCTGTGTTACAAGAGTGCTCGGCGACCTGAAGGTCGCCGCTGCCGGGAGCCGAAAAACCTAAGAGGGCTGACTACTTGCGCTAAACTCTTCGCATGCAACGTAAAATCTTCTGGCTCCTCTTTGCCGCTCTCGGCCTCATCGCAGACTTCACCCTCCCGTTTGTCTGGGCCGTGGTCGCCACTTTCCCCATCCTTGCCCTGAGCTGGTGGATTGCCTACCGGAGCGACTGGTTCCCCGATTGATTTTGAGTGCGGAAGCGGAGCTTCCGCTTTTCCGACTCACCCCATTCACCCGATTGCACCGCCGGCAATTCGCGCGGCAGTTTCCCTACATCGTCCGAAACAAAAAATGCCAGGTCACATCCACCCCGGCATGCACCAGCGCCGAAGCAAAAATCGATCCCGTTCTTCTCCACGTCCATCCATAAAACAGCCCCGCAATCGCCGCCAGAATCACGTACCGCCAATTCGGGAATCCCAGATTCGTAATGTGTGAAAGTCCAAACAGCATCGACGCCGTCCACCACCCCGCGAATTCGCTCTTGGATGCCCGCCCCAGAAAATTCTGCAGCAACCCGCGAAACAGCAACTCCTCCGGCCACGCGGTCAAAAATAAAATTCCGAGTGAACCAATCAGCACCCCGCTCCAATTCCCCCAGTGCGGATCAAACGCAATAAACCGCATCCGTATCCCCAGCGGAATCGCCACGCACCCGAACAGCACAAAACTCCCAAGCACATACAATCCCCAGTTCTTCCCCCATCCCATTGAGTAACCAACGCCCTTCGTCCGCCGCACAAGCAAGAAACAGGCCAGCGCCACATCCACCGCCATCAGCACTGTGAATACATACGCCAGCCGTCCGCCGGGATACGGCCACATCCAGTGCGTCGGCCCGAATTTCACGAACCCCCACACGCCCGCCACTGTTAGAAAATCCTGCCAGCTTCCCGCCGCCGCCCCGCGGGAAGAAACCGCCAGCCCCAGCGGAACAAACACAAACGCCGCCATCACCACGGCCCGTTCCGCCGCGAACGTCCCCGTCCCTACCAGGTAAATCACGAATGTCACAAAGACAAGCGCACCCAGTAAGAATCCGCCGGCTGGACCAAATTTCCCCGCAAGTCCTTCCGCCACTCCCTGCGCCGCGAACGTAAGCATCACCAGCAGCAAAATCGAAAACGTAGCCACCGTCGCCGCAAACGCGCGGCCTTGATATCCCTCCCAGGCTGCATATAGCGCCGCACCGAGGCTCAACCCCGCCCAAATTCCCAGCATCACCCAAACGTTCAGTTGCCTCATCCCCTCATCCGCTCCTCAAGTTACCCTCAACAATTGCCGACTCAGTCCGCAACGCCACGCCAATTCTAATCGCTCTCCACGATGCCGCTCAAACATAGGAATCTGGGGGCGCTCCACCTCTCAGAATCCAAAATCCGCTACAATTCACCCGCGCCTACCATGTCAAACGCCCCAACCTCGCGCCTCTCTTACATCGACTGGCTCCGCGGCCTCGCCTGCCTTCTCATGTTTCAGACCCACTGTTATGATTCCTGGCTTCGCCCCGATCTGCGGGATTCCGCCCTTTTCCACTGGTCGCAGCTCGGCGGCACGCTCCCCGCGCCGCTCTTCATTTTCCTGGCTGGCATCTCCATGGCGCTCGTTACCGAGCGTCTTCGCGAAAAGGGAATTGCGCGCAACACTATCCTTAAACAAACCGCCCTCCGCAGTGCCGAAATTTTCGCGCTTGGCTTGCTCTTTCGCCTTCAGGAATACGCCCTCGGCTACAAATGGGTGCCCTGGACCGACCTTTTCCGCGTAGATGTCCTTAACATCCTAGGACTCTCCATGGTTTTCATGGCCCTCCTCTGTTGGCTCGCCTCCGCCGAAAAAATCTCCGCGGCCCGCGCTCGCAGTATCGCTGCCGCTGTCATTGTCGCCACCGCAATCGCCATGCTCACTCCGCCGCTCTGGACTACCCATCGCCCGCGCTTCCTGCCGTGGCCTCTCGAGTCGTACATCAACGGCGTCCACATCTTCCCTGAGCCACAGCACTGGCTCTTCCCGCTGTTTCCCTGGGCCGCGTTTGCCTTCGCCGGACTCGCGGTCGGCTTCCTCGTCTACACCTCGTTCGCGCGCCGCAACGAAGCCGTCTTCTTCTTCCTCCTTGGTCTTGGCGGCGTTGGGGCCTGCTACCTCTCCCGCTTCCTCGACGAATCTTCCGTTCATCTCTATGCCGTCTACGACTATTGGCACTCCAATCCCAATTTTCTCCTTATGCGCTGCGGCATTCTCCTCATCATCACTTTCCTCGTCTACGTCTGGTGCCGCTGGGGCCTCGCGCAACTCGGCTTCAGCCCAGTAATCCAGTTGGGAAAGACTTCGCTCCTCGTCTATTGGGTGCACATCGAGTTCGTGTACGGGCGCTTCTCCATTCTGCCCAAGCGCGGGTGTTCCATCCCGAAAGCAACGATTGGATTATTTGTGATTTTCCTGGCGATGCTGGCGCTGTCAATGCTGCGCACGCGCTACAAGAAGGGAACAATCAAGGTTTCGCAGCCGCAGGCCCAACCGGCTTCGGCGCCGGCAGCTTGATGATCTTCTCGTTCGGCCGCGCCAGGCCGTACTCTTCCCGCGCAATTTTCCGGATCGTCTCCGGATCGCTCTTCAAATCCTGAACGTCCTGCAGCAATTCCAGGTTTTCCTTATTCAGTTTTTGCAGTTCCTGGTTGACCTTCTGAATCTCCTGCTGCTTCTGCCGCATCGCCAGGTAACCGTGCGGTCCGAAAATATCGTGCACCAGCAGCACCGCCACGAACACGCCCATCAGGTAAGGCGCATAGTGCAGCAAACTTTTCTTCGAATTTTTCCGCGGTTCGCTCATCCGTCTTTCAGAATCCATTCCGAAGCTTCTTTCACCAGTTTCGAGGTAGCCGCTGCGCTTTCCGCTTCCACATACAACCGTAGCAGCGGTTCCGTCCCGCTCAACCGCAACAACATCCAGCTCCCATCCCCAAACACGAATTTTGCTCCATCCGTGCGGTCCACCGATACAACTTTCCTTCCCAGTAGTGTCGTAGCGTCCACCGCCGCCTTGCGGATCGCATTTGCCTTCTGTTCGTCGGAGAGGTGCAGATTCTCCCGCACCGGATGAAACTCCCGCCCTAATTTCTTGAACATCGCCCGAATTTGCTCGCCGATCGACGCGCCGCGTGCTGCCGTCATCTCCGCCACCAGCAGGCACGCCAGGATCCCGTCCTTCTCTGGCACATGCCCGCGAATCGTCAGCCCTGCGCTCTCCTCGCCGCCCAGCGCAATCTTGTCCTCGCGAATCAATTGCCCGATGTACTTGAATCCTACCGGCGTCTGATGGGTAGTATGCCCGTGGGATTTCGCTACCGCATCCACCATTTGCGTTGTTGCCACGCTCCGTGCTGCCGCCATCTTCCACCCGCGCGTTTCCACCAGATAGTCGTACACCAGCGCCAGAATCAGATTCGGCTGAATCCACGTCCCGTCGCCATCCACAATTCCAAACCGGTCCGCGTCTCCGTCTGTGGCCAAACCGACCTTCGCGCCGTTCTCCTTCACTGCTTTTCCGAGCGGCGCCAGATTTTTCTCATCCACATCCGGCCCGCTTCCGCCGAACAGACAATCCCGCTCCGTGCGCCGCGCCGTTACCGCAATCCCGTGATCCGCCAGCGCTTTGTCCAGATACCCTGCGCCAGCCCCGTGCAGAGCGTCCGTCACTACCTTTAGCTTCGCCTTCTGAATCACCTCAAAGCGCACCAACTCCTTCAGCCGCTTTAAATAATCCGCCTTCAGGTTGACGGTCTCACCCGCATCCTGCTTGGAATGGCTGTCATGCGCCGCGCTTCCCGCACTAAATCCTTCTTTCGCCAGAATTCGCGCCACCCGCGCTTCAATGTCCTTCGTCACCTCCGGCAGCGCCGGCCCCGCATCCGAGGTCGAAAATTTCAAGCCGTGATACTGCGCCGGATTGTGGCTCGCGGTAAAATTGATCGCCCCATCCAGCTTGCGTCGCTGGATCTCGAACGCAATCGCCGGGGTCGGTGTAAACGTCTCGCACAGCAGCGTATGAATTCCATGCTCCTGCAGAATCCTCACCGCCAGGGCTGAAAACTCTTCCGAATAAAATCGCGTGTCGTAACCAACCAGAACTGTCGGATGCTTTTTCTTTTCCGTGAAATGCTCCGCAATCGCCCGCACCGCAAGGCGCACATTCGCAAACGTAAAATCGTCCGCAATCAACCCCCGCCACCCGCTGGTTCCAAACTTGATTGGCGATGATATCTGTGTAGTTGCCATAGTGTACGTATTCTACTCACTCTTCTGGCTGCATTGTAGGGGCGGATTGTTGCTAATGGCTTTCGGTTACGTATTTTGCGCGAATTTCGTTGGTCAGGGCCAGGGATTTGGCGACCTTGGTGGAGCTGAAATCGTGAAGGACGCCTAGTTTTGTTAGGGCGGCTAGAACGGATTCGGTGGGGATGTTGCCGACTAGGGCGTCGCCGGCGAAGGGGCAGCCGCCGAGGCCGGTTAGGGCGGAGTCGAAACGGCGGCAGCCTGCGGCGTAGGCGGCGTTGATTTTTTCTTCGGCGGTGTCGGGGCGGGAGTGGAGGTGGACTCCGAGTTCGACGCCGGCGACGTGGTCTTTTACTTGGGAGTAGACACTGTGGATGAGATCGGGCGTGGCGGTGCCTACCGTGTCCGCGAGTGAAACCGTGGTGATGCGGATGTCTTTCAGCCAGTCGAGGGTGTCCTGGACGATTTCGGGGCCCCACGGTTCTTCGTAGGGATTGCCGAAGGCCATGGAGATGTAGATGACTAGATCCTTGTTGGCTTTTTTTGTTTCGCGTTTGAGCGTTTCGACGAGAGCGCGGGATTCGGCGCGGGTCATGTTGGCGTTGGCGCGGCGGAAGTAGGCGGAGATGGAATACGGGTAGCCGATGGTGGAGACGCCGGGCGTGGCTAGGGCGCGTTCCAGACCTTTTTCATTGACGACGATGCCGATGATTTCAGGGAGGGTGGCTCCGTCGGGAAGGGAATTGAGGAGGCGGGACATTACTTCTTCGCTGTCGGACATTTGTTTGACGTGTTTGGGGGAGACGAAGCTGACGGCGTCGATGTGCTGGAAGCCGGCGGCCACTAGCTCGCGCAGGTAGTTCACTTTCGTTTCCGTGGGGATGATTTCCGGGAGGCCTTGCCAGGCGTCGCGGGGGCATTCGACTAACTTTACGGTGTCGGTCATTTAGCGGGATTTGTCCTGTTTTTTGTCGGCGATCGCGGAAAACAGGAAAGTAAAGAAAAGAACCATTCCCAAGATTCCAAATCCACCGAGGATTTTATTGTACGCGATGCTGGTCCCCAGCATATTTTCGAGTTGCACATGCCTGACGGAGACGAGATACAAGTCGTAACACATGCCGATGACCAGGCCGAGAGCGGCAATTCCGAACGAAGTAGACATGGCGATCAACAAGAATCGGGAATGGCGGCTCATGGTTTTTGTTCGACTGTTTTAGTTTACGGGCAAACCGGGGAATGGAGAAGCGATCGAGATGGAAAGCCTGTAGCTCACCCCTTTGAGGGGTGAGGTTTTTCATGGCGCGGGCAAGGATGCAAATTGTGCCGGTACAATTGAAAACCCTCAGGCCTGAAGTCCTGAGCTACAGAATTGTCACGTTTGCAAGACGCCGATCTTGAATTCGGGGAGGTGGGCGTTTAGGGAGGCGGCGTTCAGGGCCCAGATCAGGGCGTCGCGGGTGTGGGCGGGGTCGATGATGGCGTCGAGCCAGAGGCGGGCGGCGGCGTAGCGCGGGTCGGTCTGGTGATCGTAGGTGGATTTTACGGAGTCGAGGAGTTCTTTTTTTGCTTTTTCGTCGACTTTTTTGCCCTCGCGTTCTAGTTGCTTGAGTTTGATTTCGGCGAGAGTGTTGGCCGCTGCATCGCCACTCATTACTGCGAATTTGGCGGTGGGCCAGGCGAACATGAAGCGTGGGTCGTAGGCTTTGCCACACATGGCGTAGTTTCCGGCACCGAAGCTGCCGCCGAGGATTACGGTGATTTTTGGGACGACGCTGTTCGCTACGGCGTTGACCATTTTGGCTCCTGCGCGGATGATGCCGCTCCATTCGGCATCTTTGCCGACCATGAAGCCGTTGACGTCGTGCAGAAAAATGAGCGGGATGCGGTTCTGGTTGCAATCCATGATGAACCGGGCGGATTTTTCGGCGGATTCGGTGTAAATTACGCCGCCGAATTCGATGCGCTTCTGATCGGAGTGTGGGGCGTTGGTGGTGATGTGTTTCTTCTGGTTGGCGACGATGCCAACGGCCCAGCCGCCGATGCGGGCGTAGCCGCAGAGGAGGGTTTCGCCGTATTCGGCGCGGTATTCCTCGAACTCGCTGCCGTCGACGAGGCGGGCGATGATTTCGCGCATGTCGTATTGCCTAGCGGGGTTGCCGGAGAAGATGCCGTAGAGTTCGTTGATGGAATAGAGAGGCTCTTTCAGGCGGGAGTGGCTGAAGATGGGCGGATTGGGCGCGCCCATTTTGTCCACGAGGGCACGGATACGTTTCAAACAGGATTCGTCGTCGGGTTCGCGGAAGTCCACTGTGCCGCTGATTTGCGAATGCATTTTGGCTCCGCCCAAATCTTCGGCGGAAGTTTTCTGGCCGATGGCGGCTTGTACGAGCGCGGGGCCGGCTAGGAACAGGCCGGAGCCTTCGGTCATCAGGATGTGGTCGCACATTACCGGGAGATAGGCGCCGCCGGCTACGCACATGCCCATGATGGCGGTGATTTGGGGGATGCCCATGGCGCTCATGACGGCGTTGTTGCGGAAAACGCGGCCGAAGTCGTCGGTGTCTGGGAAGACGTCTTCTTGCAGCGGGAGAAAGACTCCTGCGGAATCGACCAGATAAATTGTGGGGATGCGATTCTCGATGGCGATGTTTTGCGCGCGGATTACTTTTTTGGCGGTCATCGGGAAGAAGGCGCCGGCTTTTACGGTGGCGTCGTTGGCGATGACCATGAAGAGGCGGCCGGAGACGCGGGCGAGGCCTGTGACGGTGCCGGCGGAGGGAGCGCCTCCCCATTCTTCGTACATTTCGTGGGCGGCGTAGATGCCGAGTTCGAAGAAGTGCGTGCCCGGATCGATGAGGGCGTTGACGCGTTCGCGGGCGGTGAGGCGGTTCTTTTTGTGCTGGGATTCGATGGCTTTGGGGCCGCCGCCTTGGCGGATCTTTTCCTCTTCGTTCTTGATGGAGGTGAGGAGTTCCACCATGCGCTGGGAATTCTTTTGGAAATCGGGAGATTTTGCGTCGATGGAGGATTTCAAGACCGAAGAGGACACGCGACGACCTCGCAGAGGAAGTGATGGCAGCGGAATCAGTATACGGAGGATTGGAGGTTTGTGCGAGTGCGCGGAAAAGAGAAAGGCCTACCACAGAAGTAACAGAGTGGCCGCAGAGCGAACGGAGGCGAGTAGGCTCGAGGGAGAATTGGGAATTGCGGTGGATTCGCGGGATGGGTAGGGAAAGGCCTCACCCCTTAAGGGGTGAGCTACAGGGTTATAGGTGGACGTGGCGCTTGTGGATGAAGTCGATGATGTCCTGGGTGGAGGTGCCGGGGAGGAAGATTTCAGCGATGCCGGATTTTTTCAGGGCGGCGATGTCGGGGCCGGGAATGATGCCGCCGACTAGGACGGTGACGTCGTCCATGCCTTTTTCGTGGAGGAGTTTCATGAGTTGGGGGCAGAGGGTGTTGTGGGCGCCGGAAAGGATGGAGAGGCCGATGACGTCGACGTCTTCCTGGACGGCGGCGGAGGCGATCATCTCGGGGGTCTGGCGGAGGCCGGTGTAGATGACTTCCATGCCGGCGTCGCGGAGGGCGCGGGCGATGACTTTGGCGCCGCGGTCGTGGCCATCGAGGCCGGGCTTGGCGATGAGTACGCGTATCTTTTTTTCAGGCATGATCCGTGTCCAGGAAGTCTCCGTTCTCTCTGCTTACCTCTGTTAACTCTGTGGTGAGTTCTTTTCTTTCCTTCCAAATATATCGCCGAACGCCCTCTTTTAACACAGGCACATGGAAGTTGATCAACAAACCTACCCGGTTTCCCGAGAGTTTCAGGTACGTGAGCACGACAGCTTCGTGAATTGGTGCGATGTGCTCGATGGCTTTCAGTTCAACAACGATTCGACGCTCGACAAGAATGTCGATCCTGTAGCCGCACTCAAGTTTCACGTCTTTGTAGACGACTGGAACTGGTTTTTGACGTTCGTGAGAGAGACCACGGATTGCAAGCTCTTTGCACAGGCACTCTTCATAGGCTGATTCGAGAAGGCCAGGGCCTAGCAGGCGATGGACCTCGATGGCCGCGCCTATAATCTGGTGCGTCAGGGCTGTGTCTGGGCTTGAGTTCATGAAGAGGAAGATTACCACAGAGTTAGCAGAGGGGAGCAGAGGTAGCGGAGAGTTAGGCGAGGCGCTGAGTCAGCAAAGGAAAGCCGAGGAAGGAATCAGAGGAAGAGCACAGAGGGCACAGAGTGGGAAGCATCATGTGATGGCGACTTCTTCGTAGGCGCCGAAGACGGTGCGCATGGCTTCGCAGATTTCGCCGAGGGTGGCGTAGGATTTTACGGCGTCGTAGATGAAGGGCATGAGGTTTTCGGAGCCTTCGGAGGCTTTGCGGAGGGCGTTCAGGCGGCGCTCGACTTCGGAGGAGGAGCGGTCGGCGCGGAGCTTGCTGAGGCGTTCGGCTTGGCGGTGGGCTACGGTTTCGTCGATTTGCAGGAGGTCCATCGGCTGTTCAGGCGTGACGTAATCGTTTACGCCGACGATAATTTTTTCCTTTTTGTCGATTGCCATTTGGTAGCGGTAGGAGGCTTCGGCGATTTCGCGCTGCGGGTAGCTCTTTTCGATGGCGGCGACCATGCCGCCCATGGCGTCGATGCGGCGGATGTAGTCCCAGGCGCCGGCTTCGACTTCGTTGGTGAGGGTTTCCACAAAATAAGAGCCGCCTAGCGGGTCGACCGTGTTAGTGACGCCGGTTTCGTGGGCGATGATTTGCTGGGTGCGCAGAGCGATGGTGGCTGCGTGTTCGGTTGGCAATGCCCAGGCTTCGTCGAGCGAGTTAGTGTGCAGGGATTGGGTGCCGCCGAGAACACCGGCTAGCGCCTGAATCGCGGTGCGGACGACGTTGTTCATTGGCTGCTGAGCGGTCAGGGAACAGCCTGCCGTCTGGGTGTGGAAGCGCAGCGCCCAGCTTCGCGGGCTGACGGATTTGTAGCGCTCCTTCATGGCCTTGTGCCAGATGCGGCGCGCGGCGCGGTACTTGGCGATCTCTTCGAAGAAATCGTTGTGCGCGTTGAAGAAGAAGGAAAGCTGCGGCGTGAATTCATCCACCGGCAGGCCGCGACGCATGGCCCATTCGACGTACTCCATGCCGTCGCGCAGGGTGAAGGCAAGTTCCTGGATGGCGGTCGAGCCGGCTTCGCGGATGTGGTAGCCGCTGATGGAGATGACGTTGAACTTCGGCGTGTGCTTCATACCAAATTCGAACGTGTCGATCACCAGGCGCATGGAAGGCTCGGGCGGATAGATGTATTCCTTTTGCGCTATGTATTCCTTCAGGATGTCGTTCTGCAGCGTGCCGGAGATTTTCTTCCAGTCGGCGCCTTGCTTTTCGGCGACCGCGAGATACATCGCCCAGATCACCGCCGCCGGAGAGTTGATAGTCATTGATGTGGTGACGTCGGCGAGGGGGATCTGGTCGAAAAGGACTTCCATGTCGGCAAGCGAGCTTATGGCGACCCCGCATTTGCCGACTTCGCCTTCGGAGAGGGCATGGTCGGAGTCGTAGCCCATCAAGGTGGGGAGATCGAACGCGGTGGAAAGGCCGGTTTGACCCTGCGAAAGGAGATAGCGGAAGCGCTGGTTGGTGTCTTCGGCGGTGCCGAAACCGGCGAACTGGCGCATCGTCCAAAGGCGGCCGCGATGCATGGTGGCGTGGATGCCGCGGGTGTAGGGCGGCTCACCGGGGTTGCCGAGGTCGCGCGCCGGATCCCATCCGGAGAGATCCTCTTCCGTGTACAGGCGGCGAATCGGGTAGCTGGAAACGGTGGTGAATTCTTTCTGGCGCTCGGGGCTTTTTTCGAGAGTGGGGCGAAGGGTGTTCTCTTCCCAGGCCTGTAGTTTCGAGGGGGATTTTACGGCGCTGCTTGTCTCTTTCGGATTGGCCGGATCATTCATGAATAGGCGCTCCCGGAATCACAATATAAGCGACTGAATATACAGACCTCGCCATAAACTAATGCTATGGGAAAGGGCGGCAGGGAGCAAGAAGCGGAGAAGAATTAAGTAACTGCGTAAAGAAGCGGCGAAAAGAAGGAAACAGATGGGAGAGCATTCGTTTGGTAACCGACGGATGGTTCGGGGGAGACGCTTCCTTCGTCAGGGTGGGTTTGGCCACCTGGAGGTGGCCGCTACTTCTTGGAGAGGGAGCGGACGAAATTGACTACGTCCCAGATTTCGTCAGGTTTCAGGCGGCCTTCTTCGCCCATCATTTTGCCCTTGCCATTGTTAATGAGGTTGTAGATGTCGCCGTCGTTCAGGTTCTTCAACGCATCGGCGTCGCGCAAATCTTTGAGCTTCAATTTCATGTCTTCGGCGAGGTCGCCGTCGCCTGCGCCTTCTTTGCCGTGGCACATGGCGCAATCCTGGCCGTATTTCTTTTTGCCGGAAGCGAGGGAAGTGGGCGATGACTTCACGGGATTGTCCTTCTTTGCGGCCTCGGTGCCGGCCTTGGCTTCGGCAGGGGGCTTTTCTTCAGCTGTGGGTTTTTCTTCGGCGGGCTTGGCAGGCTCCTGAGAGCGGCATGGCAACGGCAAAACCAGAGCGGAACACACAAAGACACAGGCGAGCGCGAGTTTCATAGACGGGTCTCCCTAAGCGACTCAACGCGTCAATCGTGCATAGGGCGCAGTTTGGGCAAGTATAATCCTCCGGCGGTGATTTGTATTTTTATTCTTTGGCCCGGGCGCTCCGGCTGCGTTCGCCCAAAGGCAATTTATGGCCACTATCATCGGCCCAACATCAAAGGCGAAGAGCCGCCCAGCGGCAGGAAGCCGCGGACGCAAACGAAATGCAAGGAGACAGTCGATGCCGACATTCACGACCAAAGACGGAACGCAGATTTTTTACAAGGATTGGGGCAAAGGGCAGCCCATCGTTTTCAGCCACGGCTGGCCGCTGAGCGGAGACGACTGGGACGGCCAGATGCTGCACTTCGGGCAACTGGGATATCGGGTGATTGCGCACGACCGGCGAGGGCACGGGCGCTCCGACCAGACGTGGGACGGCAACGACATGAACACGTATGCCGACGATCTGGCGCAGTTGTTCGACAAGCTCGACCTGAAGGAAGCGATTATGGTGGGGCATTCGACGGGTGGAGGCGAAGTGGCGAGGTACCTGGGCCGCCACGGCACAAAGCGCGTTGCGAAAGCGGTGCTAATCAGCGCGATCCCGCCGCTGATGCTGAAGACAGAAAAGAATCCGACGGGAACACCGATCGAAGTGTTCGACGGGCTGCGCGCGGCACTGGCGGCGAACCGGGCGCAGTTTTACAAAGACATCACGATGCCGTTTTACGGGTACAACCGTCCGGGCGCGAAGATTTCGGAAGGCATCCGGGAGCACTGGTGGCTGCAGGGAATGTTGGGAAGCGTGAAGGGTCATTATGACTGCATCCGGGTGTTTTCGGAAACCGATCACACGGAAGATCTGAAGAAGATCGACATTCCGGTGCTGGTGATGCATGGCGACGACGACCAGATCGTGCCCATCGTGGCGGCGGCGGCGCTTTCGGCGAAGTTGCTGAAGCATTCGACGCTGAAAGTTTATCCGGGATATCCGCACGGGATGCCTGCGACGCACGCGGATGTGATTAATGCGGATTTGCTGGCGTTTTTCAAGGGGCAGAAGCTGAGCGCGACGGCGTAGACGCTCGCCAGCAGAGGCACTTGGATACATTCATTTCTCAGGCGCACTATCTGGTTCTGAGGGATCTGCTTTTTGCGTGTGAAAGCACCGACCTGAAGGTCGGCCACTACAAAATAAGGAGCACAGCGAGGAATCGCCGTGCCACTAGGCGAAATACTGGAAAGTTTGCCAGAACTGTGGCCAGCCGGCTTTTGGGGGGCCGCAGAGGAAGATGTCGCGGCGTTCGGTGGTTTCTTCGTTGACTATGCCGAGGGAGTTTGTGTTTTGCGCGGCGAGGCGACAGGAGTCGAAGTTGGATTCGACGAAAGCGCGCGGGAACCCGACGACGATGAGAGTTTGCGGCGGAGGATCACCGTAGCCGCGTTCCCAGGAAGAGTTAACGCCGCTGATGGCGAGTGGGAGACCTCGGCTGGGGCCGTAGAGATTGATGGCACCGACTTCGCCGTAATTTTCAGCGAGGATGCCGAGATGCGCGCGCGTTTCGACTGGCAGAGAGTCGCGAAGTTGCGCAAGCGTCGAGACTAGATCCTGCCAACCAATTTCATCGCGCAGGGTGATGTTCATCGCGTCGGCGGCACGGAACCACGCGGAAGGGATTGGGGCTAGCGGCAACCCGACTGCTGCGGCGCCCAGGATGCTTATCGTGAGGGCGGTGATGACCGCGGCCCAAATCGGCTTTTGCTGGCGGAGGGTCAGCTTAGAGAGCCAACGTTCACCCCAGACGGCGCCGGCTGCATACAACACGGCGTAGGCGGGCATCAGGTAGTAGCCGCGGCCTTTGGCCACCAGGAAAATGGTGAACGGGACGATATACATCCAAGAGAGAGCACGGAATCGTTTTCCTTCGCGCGTAAAGAGGCAAAAGCAGAGTCCTGCGATCCACAACGGAGACGAGAGCAGCGTCATTTCGAACTGGTCCGCCAGGAAGGATTGCGTCAGGCCTTCGGCAACATCGCGGTGATGGAGGAAGCGCAGGAAGTCCCAGGCAACAAAATGATGCTGCGCCTGCCACAGGAAATTGGGCGCGACGAGTAAAAGCGAAATCAGCAGACCAAGCCACGGCCAGATGGTGCGGAAATATTTTCGGGCATCCGAGAGTAAAATTCCCGCAACAACTCCCGCGGCGAAGAACAGCATCGTGTATTTGGCGAGCATGCCCAGACCCATCGACCCGCCGATGGCGAGAAAGTAGCGAGGGTCGGCCGCCTTCAGGAGGCGGACAACAAAGAACGCGGTGAGAACCCAGAAAAAATAGTCGAGCGATGTGTATTGCAGGAGTGCGCCGACGCCGAGAGAGAAGGGAATCGAAGCCGAGGCGGCGGCAAGTTGCGCGGCGCGCCTGCCGCCCATGTCTTTGGCCATCGAGCCCGTGAGCACAATCGTGACGGCTTGCAGCAGTGCGCTAAAGAAGCGGAAGCCGATCAACGAGGTGCCGAATAATGAGAGGGCGAGTCGTCCAAAGAACGGCGTTAGCGGCGGGTAGGCAACATAGCCCCAGGCGAGGTGGCGAGCGTCTTCGAGGATGGAGAGTTCGTCGCGATTGAAACCGTAGCGGGAGGCGGTGAGAAGATGAAGGAGGAGGGTGGCGGTGGCAAGAGAGGCGAGAAGAGCAAAATCGGTTTGAGTGCGTGAAGCGGGAACCGCGGGTTGGTCTGCGGCTGGAAGCGGCGGCGATTCGCTGAAAGCGAGAGGTTCGTTGTCCGATACCACGGCGGCCTCAAAAAGATGGGCAATGATAGCAGAAGGCGGAGCGGCAGTGAGTTGCGTGAACCGACCTAAAGGTCGGCCAGCACAAATGGGTGAGCAGGGGAAAAGCAGATCCCTCACCCGCAGAGGATGCGGGCGCGGGATGACAAGTTTGGGTGATGTAAAACTAGCGGTTGCCGGATTTGCTTTTGTCGTCGAGTTCCTTGAAGAGTTGGTCGGCGCCTACGACCTGGCCGTTTAGGGTACCGGGAATCTGGGTGTCGCGTTCGATGTCGCCCTGTTTGGCGCCGGCGATGGTAACGCTGTTGATCTGCAGGGTACGGCCGAGCGCGCGTTCGTAGTTGGCCTTGGCTTCGGCCAAGTTCGCCAGCGCGCGAAGTTCGGTGCCCTGCGCCGTGATCAGGTCGCGCTGGGTCAGAATTACGTTATAGACGGTGGAAGCGCCCAGGCGATACTTCTTGTCCTCGGCGTCGAAGGTCTGCTGTTGCAGTTCACGAGCCTTGCTGGCGGCTTGCACCTGGGCGCGGCCTTGTTCAAGGGCGATAGAAGTGTTGCGGACGTCGAGCACGGCGCTGTTCTTGATCTGCTGCATCTGGGCTTCCAGCTGGCGCTGCGTGAGCTGCGCGTGGACGCTGTCGGCCTGGGCTGATCGATTGCGAAGGGGAAGCGTGAGATTGACGCCGACCGAGTATTCGGGGAAGCGGTTGTGAAAGACCTGGCTCAAGCTGTCGGAGAGACCCGTTTTGGTTACGACCGGGGGCGTCGTGGCAGTAATTGAATTGCCGGCGAGGCCGGTGCTGGAATAGGTTCCGGTAAGTGTGGCCAGGGGCAGCAACGCGTTCTTCGTGGCCTTGACGTCGATCTCGCCATTCTTCAGGTTCAGAATTTGCTCCTGCACGTCCGGACGATTTACGAAGGCTTCCTTCACCGCCTCGGCGAAGGGCGCGAGCTGAATCGATTGCGGTGCGTCCGGTTTGTCGGTCGGAACGATCTCCACGTCAATCAGATTGGACGCGGTGGGATCCTTGGAGATGAAATTCTTGAGTACCAACTCGTCCTGAAGCTGGACGGTCTGCGCGACGATGAGGTTCTGCGTGTCGGTGGCCAATTCGGACTCGGCGCGGGTGACGTCGAGCGGGGCCATGGTACCGATCTCGAGCTGTTTCTTGTTGTCGTTGTAAAGCTTTTGGGAAACGGTCACGGCCTGCTCCTGGACCTTCACATTTGCGCGCGCGTAAACCAGTTCCCAATAGGCGGTGATGGTATTGGTAACAGTGGTGATGGCCTGCTGCGCGAAGGCGAGATCGGCGATCTTGCGGTTGTTTTCGGCGATGAGAATGTTGCGGCGGGTGACGTCGCGCCCCACTCCTTGCAGGAGCTGTTGGGAGAAACTGACGCCGATGGAGGATTGCACCGCGGGATCGAAAAGGTTGAAAGCGGAAGTGGAAGATGAGCGGGTGTTGTCCCAGAAGACGTTGAGGGTGGTGCCGGTGGAAAATCCCTGAGAAAACCCCGTGTTGAAGATGCTGTTGTGGACTCCCAGAGTGGAGACACCGGCCGCGCCCGTACCAGAGGTGAGCGGGTTATTCACGGGGATCAGGCCGCTGGTGATGGAAATATTTTGCGTGAGGTATGGATCGAAGAAAAGGGAAGGCAAGTTCGCTGTCGACCCGGCAGACAAGCTGTTGGGAACGCCGAAGCCGAAGCCTCCGGCTTTTGTTTTAAGGATGCTGGTGTCGGCCATCCAGGGGTTGTAACGCTGGACGACGATATCCATGCTGTTTTCCAGGGCGAGGGCGATGGCGTCCTGCAGGCTGAGATTCATTTTGCCGGACTGGATCAACTGCTCCAGGCGGGGCGAGTTGCTAAGCGCACCCGGGTTGACGTACCAGGTTTTGTACGGGGCCGTAATGTTTGGCCAGAGCCCGGGAGAGTTCGTATAGTGAAATTTGTTCAGGCCCAGGGAAATGGGCACGCCACCTTGCAGACTGGCCTGCTTGGAGGCAGGCGCCGGCGCGGGATCCTGGGCGAGCACCGGAGAGGCGGGTGCTCCCGCGAGAATGCCTGCCAGAACGGCCGAAAGCAGGGACTTCAGGGACAGCTTCTTCATAAGAGTTCCTCACCTCTGAAAAGTGGCAATGCTGAATTCTTGGCAAACCAACCCGTTAAAAGGCTTCTCTTTGTAAAACGATGCAAGAGGGCAATTTGTTTCATCCGGGATGCAGCTTGGCGGAGCGTCCACAGCGCGCCCACCGGCCTGGGTCTGGCTTCGAAGTCTAACAGGGGCCCTCATTCCTTGACAACGCGTTGCATGGAGGCTAGGCTGCTGACATTTCGACGTTTAGGAGTTGCCGCGGTTAGCGGGACTATGTTCGGGCGCGACGAGCTGATGAAGCTGTTTGAGAAGGCGGGAGCGGTGCGCCACGGGCACTTTGAGCTGTCGAGTGGCCTCCATAGCGGCACGTATGTACAGTGCGCGCTGGTCCTCCAGTACCCGCGATTCGCGGAAAAACTGGGGCAGGCGCTGGCCGCTTTGTTCTCGGATGCGCGGATTGATGCAGTGGTCTCCCCGGCGCTGGGCGGGGTGATTATCGGGCAGGAAGTGGCGCGGGCGCTGCCTGCGCATGGCGATGCGATCGGCGGCGGGGTACCGGCGATGTTTGTGGAGCGGGATGCCGGCGGAGTGATGTGCCTGCGGCGGGGATTTGCGCTGAAGCCGGATACGCATGTCTTGGTGGTGGAGGATGTTTGGACTACCGGCGGATCGACGCAGGAAGCGATCAGCGTGGTGGAAGAGGCTGGCGGGCGCGTGGTGGCGGCGGGCGCGCTGATTGATCGCAGCGGCGGGAAGATTGAGTTTCCCGTGGAATCGAACGCGCTGATTGAATTGTTGATTGAAAGCTATGAGCCGGATGATTGTCCTCTTTGCCGGCAAGGCACGGTGGCTGTGAAGCCGGGCAGCCGTTACGCGCGGTCCGCCTCCTAGCGTTTCCGCGCCGATCTCTGCATGCGTTATTTCAAACTCACGATTGCCTACGACGGAACGGACTTTCACGGATGGCAGATTCAGAAGAGCAAGCCGACCGTGCAGGGCGAAATTGTGTCTGTGCTGCGGCGGTTGACGCAGGAGGAGACGCAGTTGCTTGGCGCGGGGCGAACCGATGCGGGTGTACATGCGCTGGGGCAGGTGGGAAGCTTCAAGACGCAATCGGTGCTTTCGGCGCTGGAGTTTCATCGGGCGATGAATGCGTTGTTGCCGCCCTCGATTCGGATTGTGGCGGTGGAGGAGATGGGGCCGGATTTCAGCGCGCGGTGGTCGGCAAAAGGGAAGATTTACCGGTACCGGATCTACCGCGGGAAAGTTGTGCCGCCGATGCTTTGGCGGTATGTGCTGCACTATCCGTTCCCGTTGGATGAGGAGGCGATGCGGGAAGCGGCGTCGCGGTTTGTGGGGATGCACGATTTCACGTCGTTTGCGGCCTCGACGGGGTCGGAGGATGACGACAAAGAGCGCAACATGCAGCGGGAGATTTTTTCTGCGGAACTGAAACGGACGGAGGACGGCGAGGAGCTTTGGTTCACGGTGCATGGCAGGTCGTTCTTGCGGTATATGGTGCGGAAGATGGTGGGGGCGCTGCTGGAAGTGGGACGGGGGAAGTTCGCGCCGGACTATATCGACCAATTGTATGAGTTGAAGGATCGATCGAAATCGGGGCCGACTGTGCCGCCGCAGGGATTGTTTATGGTGATGGTGGAGCACGACTCGGCTTATCGGATCGAGTGAAGAGTTAAACCGAGAGAGGCCCGCCTCGGAAGGCAGGCCCTACACAAGCATGATTCGGCAAGGTAGAATCGACGCCATGGCCGCAACTTCTTCCTTGTTGGATACTTTGCCTTCGATTGATCCCGCGACCGGCAAGGTTTTGCAATCGTTTGAACGAACACCGCCGCTGGCGGTGCCGCAACTGTTGGCAAAAGCTCGTGTGGCGCAGCAGAGTTGGGCAAAGCGGCCGGTGGCGGAGCGTTGCGCGCAGGTCGCCGTCCTGAAAACGAAGATTCTGGAAGCGCGAGATTTGTTGACCGACGCGGTGGTGCGCGAATCGGGGAAGCCGCGAGCAGAAGCCAAGTTTGCTGATGTATTCGTTTCGCTGGATTCGGCGGATTATTTCGCGAAACATGGGGCTTCGCTGCTGAAGCCGGAGTCAGTGGTGCATCACAGCCTGGCCGCGAAGGCGAAATCTGGAAAACTGTTTTACGAACCGCTGGGAGTGGTGGCGATTATCAGTTCGTGGAATTATCCGCTGGCGATTCCGATGGGGCAGATTATAGCGGCGGTGATTGCGGGGAACGCGGTGCTGTGCAAGACCAGCGATTTTACGCCGGAATGCGGCGAATTGATTGGAAAATTGTTTCGAGATGCCGGATTTCCGGCTGGCCTGGTCACGATTGTTCAAGGCGGCGGGGAAGTGGGGCAGGCACTGATTGACGCACGACCGGACAAGGTGTTTTTCACGGGGAGCGTTTTTACCGGGCGGCACGTGGCCGAGGCTTGCGCGCCGCTGCTGATTCCGAGCGTGCTGGAATTGGGCGGGAAAGACGCGATGCTGGTTCTGGCCGATGCCGACCTGGAGGTCGCGTCTAGCGCGGCAGTTTGGGGTAGCTATACGAATTGCGGGCAGGTGTGCCTTTCGGTCGAGAGGTTGTTCGTGGAGCAATCGGTCAGCGATGCGTTTATTCAGAAATGTGTGGAAAAGACGCAGAAGCTTCGACTGGGAATGGGCAGCGATTCCGGCACGGATGTTGGCCCACTGATCCGGCCGCAGCATGTGCAGCGGATGAGTGAGTTGCTGGCGGACGCGGTGAAGCGCGGGGCGCAGGTTTTGTGTGGCGGGCGTCCGCGGCCGGACCTTGGGGCGAATTTTTTTGAGCCGACGGTGATCACCGGTGTGGATTCGTCGATGAAACTTTTTCAGGACGAAACGTTTGGGCCGATCATGGCGATTCGCGTGGTGCGTGACGCGGAGGAAGCAGTAGGGCTAGCGAACGAATCGGAGTTTGCGCTTTCGGCCAGCGTGTGGACGGGCGACGTCGCGGGCGGGAAGAGAATTGCGCAGCGGCTGCGCGCGGGAACGGTGATGGTGAACGACTTGATCAGCGGCTTTGCGATTGCCGAGGCGCCGCACGGCGGTTGCGGATTGAGCGGTTGGGGACGCACGCACGGCAAGGCTGGCTTCCACGAAATGGTGCACGTGAAGTATGTGGATGTGGACCGGTTGCCTCGGATGGAGAAGCCGTGGTGGTATCGTTACGGGGGAGACTTGGAAAAGGCGGCGGATGCGTTTTTGAAGTTTGAGTTTGGCGGAGGGATTGTGGCGAAGTTGCGTAACGCGCGGGCGGCGATGAAGACGATGTTTCGCAATCACGGTTTGAAGTAAAGATGCGGGAGCGAAAGACAGCTATACCCTTCGTTATTGGGAAGTGCAGGGAGACCCTTCAGCCGTGAATCACAACGAATGGATTCATGATTGGAATTCAGTTGGGCCGATGAGCATTGCGCCGGGGACGCGCGTGCTGTTGAACGATGAGACGTTGCGCGACGGGTTGCAGAATCCCTCGATTCAAGATCCGACCATTGAAGAGAAAATTGAAATTTTGCATTTGATGGAATCGCTGCAGATCGATTCGGTGAACATCGGGCTGCCGGGAGCGGGGCCTCGCGCGCTGCAGCATACGGAAGCGCTGGCGCGAGAGATCGCGACGAATCGCATGCGGATCAAGCCGAATTGCGCGGCGCGGACGATCGAGGCGGATATCCGGCCGATCGCCGAGGTTTCGCAGCGGGCGGGCATTGCGATTGAAGCGGCCACGTTTCTTGGTTCCAGCCCGATTCGGCGGCTGGTGGAAGACTGGACCGTGGATCATCTGGAGCGGACCACGGAAGCGGCGGTGAAATTTGCCGTGGGGCAGGGACTGCCTTGCATGTACGTGACGGAAGATACCGTGCGGACGGATCCCGAGACGGTGAAGCGTTTGTACACGACGGCGATTCGCTGCGGGGCGCGGGCGATTGTGTTGTGCGATACCGTGGGCCATGCGACGCCGCAGGGCGCGTATAACTTGGTGAAATTTGTGATGGAAAATGTAGTGGAACCGTGCGGGGAAAAGATTCGCGTGGATTGGCATGGGCATCGCGACCGCGGGCTCGATATTGCCAACTCGCTTGCGGCGGTTGCGGCGGGCGCGGATCAGGTGCATGGCGTGGCGCTGTCACTTGGCGAGCGCGTTGGCAACACGCCGATGGAGTTGCTGCTGGTGAATCTGCGGCTGATGGGCTTGATTGAAAACGACCTGAGTTCGTTGCGGGCGTATTGCGAAAAGGTGGCGAAGGCTACACACACCATCATTCCGCCGAACTATCCTGTTTTTGGCAAGGATGCGTTCCGCACAGCCACTGGTGTGCACGCCGCGGCAATCATCAAGGCGCTGAAGACCGGTGACCGCGATCTTGCGGACTCTGTGTATAGCGGTGTGCCGGCGCATCTTTTCGGTCTCGAACAATTGGTCGAAATCGGCCCGATGAGCGGCAAGTCCAACGTGCTCTACTGGCTCTCACGCCACCATATTCCGGCCACCGACGAAGTGGTCAATCGCATCTTCGACGCGGCCAAGCAATCCTCCCGCGTGTTGACCGAGCAAGAATTGCTTGCGCTTTGCCCCTCTTCCAGCACTCCCGCGTAATCTGCATCCGCTCGCAACCATCCGAAAGTCTAGCCGCGGGTCATTCTCCGGTTAAGCGTCTTGCCAGGCAAGTAATGATAGACTGACCGCGAATTCGCGAGTTACATATGAATTTGTTCAAGCGTAGAAAGCCAAGAACTGCCACAGAAATCGCTGGGATCATCGAGCGATTTCTAGATGGAAGTAGTTTGTATCCCCAGGAATGGAATGATTTTGTCGAGTGTCCTGAGCGAGACGAGCGCCTCGACCCATACCGAAGGAAATGCTATGAGTTGGACCCACTGGTTAACTGCCCCGCCCCCCAGAACCCGAAAGCCATAACCGAGTTGAGAAACATGGTTGAGGAACTTCGGCGATTAGGGACTTCAACCTAACGGCCAGAATTTCTTGCTCGTGCCTGATTAAGGCTAGCTCGAAATTGACCTCCTACCGAAAGGCCTCTCGATTTGTGTTCCGGCGCGTTAAAATGGCGGCGTGGATTATCGTGCGTCGTCGATGGTTTCCTTCTGGATGGGTGAACGAAAGCGCCCGCCTCAGAAGGCGGCTGCTACAGAAGCAAGAAGGGCCACCTGAAGGTGGCCGCTACACGGATGGAGATGCGACTGCGCATTGGTACGGTGAAACGCGCTGCTGTTTGCGCTATTCTTTTGGTCATGCCGATTCGCTCCGCCCTCTCGCAAGCCGCACGGCCGCTGACTTCGTTTTCGCTTGCGGAGCAGCCGCAGGTGCGCGTGGCGCTGGATTGGTTTGCGAAGAATCTGAAGTGGATCAACGAGCAGCAGGCGGCGCTGACGGAAATTCCGGCGCCCTCCTTTCAGGAAGAAAAGCGTTCGGCGGCGGTGAAGGCGCTTCTTGTGGCGGAAGGATTGCCGGTTCAAACCGATAAGCTTGGCAATGTGATTGCGGAGTTGCGCGGTGCTAACGACAAAGAGTGCATTTTGATTGCCGCGCATCTGGACACGGTTTTTCCTGCGGATACCGATGTGAAGGTGCAGCGCGAAGGCGATCGGCTTGTTGCCCCGGGGATTTCGGACAATGGTACTGGGCTTGCCGCGCTGGTGGCGATTGCACGGGCGCTTCAGGCGGCGAAATTAAAGCCGCAGCGGACGATTCTGTTTGCGGCGAACGTCGGCGAAGAGGGTGAAGGGAATCTGCGCGGGATGCGGGCGCTGATTGACGCTTACCGGACGAAGCTGCGGGCGGTGATTGTGCTGGATGGTTCGGGCACGGATCACGTTACGACGAAGGCGCTGGCTTCGCGCCGGCTGGAAGTTACGATCACCGGCCCTGGCGGCCACAGCTGGTCCGATTTCGGGATGGTGAATCCGATTAACGCGCTGGTGCGCGGATCGGTGCGCTTCATCAACACAAAAATACCGGTTTCGCCGCGGACTACGTTTAACCTCGGACAGGTGGAGGGCGGCACTTCGGTCAACTCGATTCCTCACGAAGCGAAATTGAAAGTGGATTTGCGGTCGGAGAGCGAGGACGAGTTGGTGCGCCTGGAAGCGGCGCTGCGCGATTGCATGGCGACGGGAGTGAAGGATGAGATGGATAACGCGCGCGACCGTAGCAAAGGCAAGCTGGAATGGAAAGTTGATGTGATTGGCAGCCGGCCGGGAGGGGAATTGGCGTCCGATTCAGCGCTGCTGGCGTCGCTGCGTGCGGCGGACGATTACCTGGGGAACCAGTCGCGTATAGAGCGCTCTTCGACCGACGCGAATATTCCGTTGTCGCTGGGAATTGAGGCCATCGCGATTGGCGCGGGCGGCAACGGCGGCGGGGCGCACTCTTTGCAGGAATGGTACGAGCCCGCGGGGCGCGAACTTGGTTTGCAACGGGCGCTGCTGACACTGCTGGGCGTTTCCGGCGTGGCGCAGGACAAGGGGCGCTGATGATGCGGAGAGCGGGAGCGACCTTTCTTACCTTCTCCCTGGGAATGGCCGGTGTTTATTTTCTGGGGGCGCGCCCTGCGTTTCCGCAGGCTAGCGACCCTGCGCGCAAGACAACCTATTATCTCCACGGCCGGATTTACACTAACGATCCGAAGATGCCGTGGGCCTCGGCGCTGGCGGTGCGCGACGACAAGGTTTTCTGCATCGGCTCGATCGAGCACATCATGCTGGATTGCGGCGGCTCCAATTCCGACGCGGAGATTGTGCAGCTGAAGGGACGCTTCGTGATGCCGGGCTTCAACGATGCGCACACGCATCTCGGCGGCGCGGGCCGGGACAAACTTACGCTGGATCTGAAAGGTACTGATTCTCTGGCTGAACTGCAGCAGAGGGTAAGAGTCGCCGCTTCTCAACACAAGCCGGGGGAATGGATCGTCGGCAAGGGTTGGGACCAGACGCGCTGGCCGGAGAAGACGTTTCCTCATCGCCTGGACCTGGACGAAGTTTCGCCCAACAATCCCGTCTTCCTGGTGCATGTTTCGGGACACGTTGCGGTGGCCAATTCTCTGGCGCTGAAACACACCGAGATAACCGAGGATACGAAGAATCCCACGGGCGGGGAAATTGAACGGGATACCGAAGGGAAACCCACGGGGATGTTCAAGGAAGGCTCGGCGATGGAGTTTGTCGAGCAGAAAATTCCGGAGCCGACGGATGAGCAGCGCCGCCGCGGGATCGAGCTAGTGCTGGAGGAGTTGGCGCGCAGTGGCGTGACTTCGGCGCAGGATAATTCGGCGTGGGAAGACTTCCTGGTCTATCACCAGCTGAAAGAAGAGAAGAAACTTACCGTCCGCATTACCGAGTGGCTGCCGTTCATGGCGCCGGTGACGGAATTGCAGAACATGCGCTCGGAGGGCGGCACAACGGATTCCTGGCTGAAAACCGGCGCACTGAAAATGGTTACGGATGGAGCCCTTGGATCGCGCACGGCCGCGATGCTGGCGCCGTACTCGGACGAACCGGACACCAGTGGAATCATGACCATTGCGCCGGAAAAGTTGAAAGCGATGGCGCTGGAGCGAGACAAACTGGGTTTTCAACTGGCATTTCACGCTATTGGAGACCGTGCCAATCGCGTGGCGCTGGACGTGTTTGAATCCGTGGTCCGCGTGAATGGTGCGCGTGACCGGCGCGACCGCATGGAGCACGCGCAGGTGGTCGCGCCGGAGGACATTGAGCGGTTCGGTACTTTGCATGTGATTGCTTCGATGCAGCCTTCGCATCAGAGCAACGACATGCGCTGGGCAGAGCAGCGACTCGGGCCTGATCGCGTGAAAGGCGCGTACGCGTGGAATTCAATTCAGAAAGCTGGAACGCGGCTGGCTTTCGGCACCGACTATGACGTTGAGTCGATCAATCCCTTTCGCGGACTCTATGCCTGCGTCACGCGCGAGTTGCCCGAAGGCGGCCCGGCCGGCGGTTGGCAGCCGCAGGAGAAGATCTCTCTGGAGGATTGCATCCGCGCTTACACGATCGGCTCCGCCTACGCGCAGTTTGAAGAAGGAAAGAAGGGCGACCTGAAGGTAGGGAAGTACGCTGATTTTATTATTCTTTCGCAGGACCTTACCAAAGCCACGCCGAAAGAGATTCTAAACACCGAAGTTTTGCAGACCGTCGTCGGCGGCCGCACGGTTTACAAGTCCGCCGCAAAATAATCCTTGCCGGTCGCGCTCTTCCCCTTCGTCAGTTCAGCGAAATATTCTGGATTTCACCGGAAGCCATTCCCGCGGGAACGGCGCGGTAATCCAGTTTTACCTGCCGGTCTTTCCATTTAGCGCAGGGAGACTTGGTGGAATCACTTCCCGTTGTGCCGTCCTGAATCGATATTTTCCCAATGTCCGCGACATGCAGGAGTAGCGAATTGCCTCCGCTGGTCAACGTAAGAATCACTTCCGGCGGATGGCCGCAGAGGAGTTCCGTGATTTGACCTTCGGCGTGCACCACTTTTGCCGGCGCTTCCGCCGCCGCGGAGTCCGACCCTGGTGCGTCGAGGTTGGATGCCTTCGCGTCCGAAGTGTCCTGCGGGTGACTTACGCGGTATTCAACCTGCTTGCTGAAAGCGGAGGCCATGTTGCGATCGGCGGGCGTCGTGGCCACTTTCCTCGCGGCTTCGGCGATCTTGCTCGCCTCTGAAATGCGGTGGGCGGCAAGTAAGGCTCTGCCGACGTCAATGAAATATGCGAGGTTGCCGGGCTCGAGTTTGGTGGCCCGGACAGCATCCTTCAGAGCTTTATCGGTGTCCTTGTCGGGTTCCTGTGCGTAGGCGATGGAGAGAAAGGCGAAGGCAGGGGGGAAGTCGGGTGCAAGGGTGAGAACGGTCTCGAGTTCCGTACGAATTTTTGGGGTGAACTCCTTGGTGTATCCGTCGCGCCGCAGGTAGAGCAAAGCTATGTCAAGGTGCGCGGACACGTCTTTCGGGTCGGCGGCGATGGCGGTCTGCAGCTCTTTCTCGGCGTTGGTGTAGTCAGCTTTAAGCAAATGATAGTGTCCCATTTCGCTGTGATATCCGGGAGTGGCGGCGTCGAGGTCTGCGACCTGATGCAACCGTTCGAGTGCTTCTGGCAGGTGGCCACTGCGAAGAAGGTAGTCCGCCAGCGCCAGGGTGCCTTCGGCCTGGGAGAGCGGCCGCGCGGTGAACTCATTTGCGGATAGTTTTGCGGGCAGGGAGACGCGTTCGTATTGGTAGGAGCGCTGGCGAGTGTAAGCCTGAAGCTTGTCAGAGAATTTATTCAGGTCGCCGAAGGTCTGCTTGGCCGCTTCGATGGGGTCGTCGGTTTCGTGCAGCGCGGCCAGAAATTTGTTGATCAGATCCTGCTGCTTTACTTCCTCGGAGTAACGGAGGTAATGGACAAGGGCCCAGGATTCAGAATAGAAGACGCCGGAGTGATCGCTGGTGTTATAGAGCGGGGAACTGCGATCGATGGTGACCAACTGGTCGAGCGGAAGCAACTCTTTGTTCTGCAGGTAGCGCAGCTGGTTTTCGTTGGGGAGGCCGACACTGGCGGTTTTTCCTTCGATGGAGGTGTTGCCATAGAGTTCGGCGAGGCCCTCATCCAGCCAGAGGGGCAGGCCCCGGAAGTTATAGCGGAAGAAGGCGTGGGTGTACTCGTGATACAGGCTGTGAAAACTGAGAGGACCCGTGCCGCTGACATCGGCACGGATCACCGCGAAATTCTTGTCGTAGGACGGATAGTAAAAGCCCGCAACGTGCATGGCCTTGCTGTTCTGGCCGTAAGACGGCATCAAGAGCTTCAGGGAATCCTCGTTCTTGAGCGCGAAGACGACGGTGGGCTTGCCGGAGTCCACCTTTAATTTGGGATAGAGCTGTTCGAACATGGCGCGCACTTCCTCAAACTGCAGGGCGATGCGGCGGCCGTCGTATTCGCCGGCGTTGGAAATCACCGTGAAGTGTGTGGAGCGGATTTCGGTCCAGTTTTCCTTGTGCTCGGCGGAAGAGCGCAACGGAGAGCCGAGAAAGACCAGGGCAACCAGAAGGGTGGCGCCTGCCGACCTTAAGCTGGAAGTAATCATGGCGTAGATAGTAAGAGAGAACGGCGCGAAGTCAAGGGTACGGCTGCTGTTGTGTTGTGCAGGGATGCGATTGCAAAGGCCGTTCAAGATCGGGAAGTGGCGAGCTTCGTTCTCTTTTGCTGCGGGATTGCGGATACACTGGCGGGGCAGTTTGCGTGGATGGGAGACGCGGATGGACGCGCGGAAAAAGGCCGATTTGTCGCTGATGTTTTGCTCGCTGATCTGGGGCGTGACGTTTGTGGTGGTGAAAAACGCGCTGGATGAGTCGTCGGCGTTTCTGTTTCTGGCGGTGCGGTTTACGATTGCCACCGTTGTGATGGCCTTGCTGCAGATGCAGGTGATTTCGCGGATTGAGCCACAAGAAGTTTTTGCGGGGATGCGGTTGGCGTTTTTTATGTTTGCGGGGTACTGCTTTCAGACGGCGGGGTTGCAGTACACGACGGCTAGCAATTCGGGGTTTGTTACCGGGTCGAGCGTGGTGCTGGTGCCGCTGCTGCTGGCGGTTTTCTGGGGGCGGCGGCTGACGCGCTGGATTTATGTGGGTGCGTTCGCGGCGTTGATCGGTTTGTATTTTTTGACCGTGCCGGCGGAGGGCTTGCGATATCTGAACCGCGGCGACGTGCTGACGTTTGTGGCGGCCGGGTTTTATGCGGTGCACATTATTCTGGTGGGCGACTACACGCAGGAGCATTCGGTGCGGGCGCTCAGCCTGATTCAGGTGGCGGGTTGCGCCGTGATGGCGTGGCCGCTGACGGGCGCAGCCGCGGCGATTCATTGGCAGCCGATGCGGTTTTCGGGGTCGTGGGGGCTGTGGATCGGAATCGGGATTTGCGCGGTATTTGCTACGGCGGTGGCGTTCACGGTGCAGCTTTGGGCGCAGCAGTTTACTTCGCCGGGACATGCGGCGATTCTGTTTGCGCTGGAGCCGGTGTTCGCGGTGATTACGTCTTATGTCGTTTTGCACGAGCGGTTGTCGGCGCGAGCCTTGAAGGGTGCCGGGTTGGTGGTCGCGGGGATTGTGCTGGCGGAATTGTTGGGTGCGCCTACGGCGCCGGAAGCGCCGGAGCCGGTGTTTGAGGGAAGGATTTATTTTAAGCCGTGGTGGAAGGAGGAGTGAGGCAAGGCAGTTTTCAGTTGTTAGTTTTAAGTTTTTATTAAACCGAAGACTGATGCCTGCGGTGCGCTTTACTTATGACTTAAAACTTAAAACTAAGAACTTACAACTGAACTACCGTCCGTTGGAATAATTTTTTATGTCCACGGCGTCGTACATTGTGGCTGTGGAGGCGTGGGCTTTTTCGTAAGTGTCGATGGAGTTGGCGTGGAGGAGGGAAGTGCCGATGTCGTCGAGACCTTTTAACAAGACTTCTTTGCGCGAGGGGGCGATTTCGAATTTGTATTCGAGGCCGTGGTTGTCTTTTACGGTCTGGCTCGGTAGGTCCACGGCTAGCTTGTAGCCTTCTTCTTTTTCGGTGCGCTGGAAGAGTTCTTCGATTTGGGCTTCGGTGAGTTCAGCGGGAAGGATGCCGTTCTTGAAGCAGTTGTTATAGAAGATGTCGGCGTAGCTGGGGGCTAGGATTACGCGGAAGCCGTAATCGCCGATGGCCCAGGGAGCGTGCTCGCGGCTGGAGCCACAGCCGAAGTTGGCGCGGGCCAGCAGAACGGAAGCGCCTTTGTAGCGCGGGAAATTCAGCACGAAGTCCGGGTTTGGTTTTTCACCCGGCAAGTAGCGCCAGTCATAGAAAAGTGTGCGTCCAAACCCCTGGCGGGTAAGCGCCTTAAGAAATTGCTTTGGCACCATCTGGTCGGTGTCAACATTGACCCGATTCATCGGTGCGACGAGTCCCGTGTGTGTGATAAAAGGCTTCATCTATTCTCTCTCCAAATCTTCCATGGTCAGTCAACTGTCCGACGAAGACTTATGCTCACTTTTCAATTCCCCACGTAGTCCTACTAGGCTAAAAAGGCCCCCGAGCGCAGCCGCTACGCCATCAGCGATAGAAATCCACGTCACATCTAGTTGAGTGGAGAGTGAGGGTGTGACCAGTAACGCCAGTCCTGCAACAACCGAAATGAGGGCTCCAGTTCGCCCTAAAAGCTTTGTTGGTGGCTGCATGGAGCCTCCTCTGAGAGTCACTACTCCACATGCGCGACGTCGAATTCGCGAACGTCGACGAAGTGGCCGGCGATAGCGGCGGCGGCGGCCATGACCGGGCTGACGAGGTGCGTGCGGCTGTCTTTGCCCTGGCGGCCTTCGAAATTGCGGTTGGAGGTGCTGGCGCTACGCTCGTGCGGCGGCAGGACGTCGGCGTTCATGCCAATGCACATGCTGCATCCCGCGTCGCGCCACTCGAAACCGGCGTCGGTGAAAATCTTGTCGAGGCCTTCTTTTTCGGCTTGGGCCTTGATGCCTCGAGAGCCGGGAACGATCAAAGCCTGCTTGATGCTTTTCGCTACATGCTTGCCTTCGACTAAATGTGCCGCGGCGCGTAGATCATCAATGCGGGAATTGGTGCAGGAGCCGATGAAGACGCGGTCGACCGGGATGTCCACGATGGGCGTGCCGGGCTTCAGGCCCATGTACTTCAGCGCGCTTTCGGTGGCTTTCTGATCGTTCAGGTCTTTATAGTCGTGCGGGTCTGGGATGCGTCCGTTGACGCTGGTGACCATGCCGGGGTTGGTGCCCCAGGTGACCTGCGGGGCGATCTGCTCGGCTTGGAGTTCCACGGTCATGTCGAATTTCGCGCCGATGTCGGACTTCAACAGCTTCCAGCGGTCGACGGCGGCTTGAAATTCCTTGCCGCGGGGGACGAATGGGCGGCCTTCGAGATAGGCGAAGGTGGTTTCGTCGGGCGCGACCATGCCGGCGCGGGCGCCCCCTTCGATGGTCATATTGCAGACGGTCATGCGGCCGTCCATCGAAAGAGAACGGATGGCTTCGCCGCCGTATTCGGCTACGTGGCCGGTGCCGCCGCCGATGCCGATTTTTCCGATGATGGCGAGAATGATGTCTTTCGCGGTGACGCCCTTGGGGCGCTTGCCGTTTACGACGATGTGCATCGTTTTGGAACGGCTCTGCACCAGGCACTGCGTAGCGAGAACGTGCTCGACTTCGCTGGTGCCGATGCCGAAGGCCAGCGTGCCGAACGCGCCGTGGGTGGAGGTGTGGCTGTCGCCGCAGACGATGGTCTGGCCGGGCTGCGTGATGCCGAGTTCGGGGCCGATGATGTGCACGATGCCCTGATTCTTGCTGTGCATATCGAAGAGGCGCACGCCCGTTTCGCGGCAGTTGCGCTCGAGGGCTTCGAATTGGAGTTTGGCGTCGGTGTCGAGGATTGGAAGCAGGCGGTCGGTGGTTGAGACCGAGTGATCCATCACGGCGAAGGTTAGATCGGGGCGGCGGATTTTGCGGCCTTCGGCTTTCAGCCCTGCGAAGGCTTGCGGGGAAGTGCCTTCGTGAATGAGGTGGCGATCGATGTAGATGAGCGCCGGCTTGCCGGATTCTTCGTAAACGAGGTGGTTGTCCCAAATTTTTTCGTAGAGTGTTTTAGGCGCCATAGGTGTCTAGCAAAAGTTTAGCACTCTGGGGATGGGGGGCAAGTCGGGGGCGCCGGCGAGGTACTTGGATTTGCCGATTAGCGTGAGATACCCAGTACCGAACGCGATATCAGGAGGATCGCTTTGCTTGCCGGCAGGATGCCGGCGCTACCCTTGCTCTGCCGCAGGCTTTGGGCGTTTGTAATAGAGGATAAGGCCGGCCAGATTGGCCAGCAGGATTACGGCGATGGTTTTTGCGGAGTACGCGGATTGGCTGGCGACGGGGATAATCGGAAAGATGGAGAGGACGACGTACATCAGGGTCATCAGGAAGCCAAAGGTGGCGAGGAACTTCATCCACAACGGGCCGCGTAGGGAAGACTCTTTTCCCGCGAGCACCGGGATGGCGAAGAGCGCAAGGTAGGCGATGGCATAAAAGGTGAAGGCCCAGATGAGGAGCAATTCGAACGCTTCCTGCGCGCCGACGCCAATTAGCACGGCGATGCTGGCCGCAAGAGTGATAGCGCCGAGGAAAAGGATGGAGTTGATTGGGGTGCGGTAGCGCGGATGCAAGCGCGTGAACCATTGGGGCAAGAGGTGATCCCATCCGGCGCACATGGGGAGGCGAGTGTTGGCGGCAAAATTCAGGCTGAAGCTGGAGAGATAGTTTGTGAGTAGGAAAAGAATCGCAACCGGGACGATCACTTCGCCGAGGCGTGTGCCACCGAGCGCGACGCGCAGCGCCTGCGGGATCGGGCCGATCACGTCAATGTTGTCGGGCGATACGTAAGCGAGGATGGCGCTGGTCCCGAAGATATAGAGGAGCGCGATCAGCGGGGCGGCGATCCAGATGGCTCGCGTCAGGTGACGGCGCGGGTTGCGCGACTCGCCGGCAAAAATGGCGGCGTATTCGAAGCCGCAGAGGGCGCCGAAGCTCATCTTGCTGAAGACGCTGAAGCTGAACAGCGTCACCGGCGGCATTGCAAGGTGCAGCGGGTGATAGCCGTTTGTCGCCTGACCACCGGGGCGCAGAAAGGGAAGTACAGCCAGAAGGACGATGATTAATACCGTGAGCGCGCTTCCGACGTTGGCAACCCATTTGCCGACGGCTAGGCCGAGATGGGCTACCAGCATCAAGCCTCCGATGATCGCTACGGAAGTGGCCAGAAGAATTCCCCTGTGAGAGGTGACCGCGTCGGCGTCCAATCCCAGGGCGTAGGCCGCGTAGTTGGTGGTGACGAGGCCAATCGAGGCGACGTAGAGCACCACGTACATCCACAGATTGAGCGCGACGAGGAAGCCGATGGCGTCGCCGAAGGCGTGGCGTGCCCATTCGTAGAGGCCTCCTTCCATGGGGAGGCGCTGGTTGAGGAAGGAAACGACGAGCGCTTGCGGCAAGAAGAAAAGCACGATGGCCAGGAGCCAGAGGACTACGTGCGCCGGTCCGGCTTTGACCGCGGAGCCGAAAAAATCAGGAACGACGACGAGCAGGATGGAGGCGAGGACGAGATCCGTGAAGCCGAGTTCTTTTCGAAGGGCGGCGGCGGGTGCCGCGGTTTGCAATTCGGCGACGGCCGGGGTGGACGGGCTGAGGGTGGCCAAGTGTCCGGACCGAAGTCCTTTTCTCCTCGGAAGAAAGTGGCGCTAGTGTGCCGGGTAGGAAAAAGAGAAGCAAGGGAATTTCGTTGCCCAATCTATTCCCGCATCAAAAACCTTGTCATCCTGAGGGCTGTGTTGTTTACGGCCCGAAGGATCTCAATTGAAGGAATTGTGCAAGGATTTTAGGTTGAGGTCCTTCGCGTATCCTCGTCGGATACGCTCAGGATGACAACCTTGGCGATTGGCGAGCGATTAAGAAGAGGATGAAACTTTGGCGTGGTGCTGTTCGCGGACTTTTACTTCGTAGTGGCGGACGCGGCGGTCGTAGGAAGTGAGCAAGTGGACTGCTTCTTCGGCGACGACGGCGGATTCGCGGTCGGGGCCGGCGAAGCGTTCGATGGCTTCGAGCGAAGCCCACAGCGTTTCTACGATCATTTCGACGACGACTCCGTCGGATTGCGTTAGCACGCGTGCCTCTACGAAACCTTCCTTGGAACGCAGATGCGGTAGCACGTGTTCATTGAAGTGACGCAGGTAATCGGGCAGGCGAACTTCGGTTGTGCGGGCGGACCAGAATCGGACAATCATTTCAGCTAACCCTCCGGCCGGCGGTGGCGCTCGGGATGTCCGCAAGCACGCCTACCACTACATTCCACGGACGCACTTCCCATCGTTGCACGAGGCCGTTGCGCACGTAGGGATCTTTTTCAGCGAACGCGCGGGCCGCGTCGGGCGAATCGCCGCGAAAGACGATCAGTGCGGTGTTGGCTGGCTCGGCGAGGGCGCCACCGAGTGCAAGTTCACCGCGACTGGCGGCGTGGCGCGCGTGGGAAAGATGCGCTTCACGAAATGGCACGCGGCGCTCCACGAATCCATCCACCACGTAATAGAAGAGCGCATAGTAGCCCATGGTTGCCTCCCTGCCCGGGTGGGCCTGCAGAAAAATAGCGTACCACGTTGCGCTAGCCACTGATTGCGAGGGCTAGCCTCCGGCTATGGACGGCACCAGGAGTACTCGGTCGCCGTCTTTCAGCGGGGAGGATTCGCCGTTTAGGAAGCGGATGTCTTCTTCGTTTAGGTAGACGTTTAGGAACTGGCGGATCTGGCCCTGGTCGTCGCGGACGTGCCGTGAGAGGGCGGGGAATTTTGTGGTCAGATCGTTGAGGGCTTCGGCGACGGTGGCGGCGGCGGTGTCTACCTTTGGAGAGCCTTCGGTGAAGCGGCGGAAGGCTGTGGGGATTTCGATGGTGATTGACATGGGGTGGTTCGATCCTTTCGATGCGGCATTTTGCCGGGTGGTTGAGAGAACCTGTGAAGCCAAGAATGTCATTCCGAACCCCGTTCGCTTTTAGAGCGTGGTGAGGAATCTGCTTTTTCTACGATTCGCGCGAAAAGCAGATCCCTCACCCGCAAAAGGCGCGGGTTCGGGATGACAATTTGCGCGAGATTGTCTGCAAGCTCATGCGACATGGACGCTGTCCTTCAACTGTTGATGAAGGAGAGCTTCGAAGGCGTCTAGTTTGGGTTCGATTACTTCGGTGGCTGGGTAGTCGGCTGCTATGGCGTCGGTGGTTTTTAGGCCGTTGCCGGTGATGCAGACTACCGTGGTTTCGTCTTTGGCGATGCGGCCTTGTTGTATCAGCTTGGCGGCTACGCCGGTGGTTACGCCGCCGGCGGTTTCGGCGAAGATGCCCTCGGTTTCGGCTAGCAGTTTTATGGAGTCGATGATTTCGGGGTCGGAGATGTCTTCGGACCAGCCGCCGGAATCACGGATCAAGCGCAGGGCAAAGGGGCCGTCGGCGGGATTACCGATGGCGAGCGACCTGGCAATCGTGTTGGGCTTTTGTGGCGTGAAGCGCGGCAGTTCACGTTTCACTGCGTCGGCGATGGGAGAGCATCCGGTGGCCTGGGCGCCGAAGAACTTTACCTGCTTCGGTTCAACCCAGCCTAGATGCGCCAGTTCGCAGAACGCTTTGGCGATTTTGCCGATCAGCGAGCCACCGGCCATGGGGACCACTACGTTATCGGGGAGTTCCCATCCAAGTTGTTCCGCGATTTCGTAGCCGTGGGTCTTCGAGCCTTCGGCGTAATAGGGGCGCAGGTTGACGTTCACCAGCCCCCAGCGGAACTTGTCGGCGATCTGGGTGCAGAGCCGGTTGACGTGGTCGTAGTTGCCGTTGATGCGGACGATGCGTGCGCCGTAGACGGCGGTGTTCAGAACTTTCGCGGGCTCCAGGTCCGCCGGGATGAACACGCAGGTGTCGAATCCCTGCTGCGCGCCCTGGGCAGCGACTGCGTTGGCCAGATTTCCGGTGGAGGAGCAGCCGATCGTCTCAAACCCGAACCGGCGTGCCGCGGCCAGAGCCGTGGCCACCACGCGATCCTTGAACGAGAGAGAAGGGAAGCAGACAGCGTCGTTCTTGAAGTAGAGATTCTTTACGCCGAGCTGTGAGCTGAGCTTGCGGGATTTCAGCAGTGGCGTTCCCCCGATAGGCTGGCTGTGCGTGAATCCTTGCGGCAGCGGCAGGAACTCCGAGTAGCGCCACATGTTGAAAGCGCGCAGTGACACGGCCTCGCGGCTGGTGCTCTGCCGCAGGGCTTCGTAGTCGTAGCTCACTTCCAGGGGAGCAAAACACTCCTCGCAATAGGATTGCGGCTGGTTGGGGTACTTCTTGCCACATTCTCTACATCTTAGAAAATAGATTTCCTTCATAAGTCACCTCGTAGGGGCTCTTTGGCCAGAGGCCGGGAGCCGCCAGTTGAAATGACGTGGGATGATCGCGGGCAGCGCGGAGGGGTAAAATGAAAAACCCTCCGTGCCAAAGTGCAGGGAGGGTATTAGAAAATTTCTAATCTCTACCAACTCTTTAGCAGTTTTTTACGTGGAGCAAGTCGCCCTAAATCGCCACGTGACACCGCAATTGCGGCTAACCTATTTATGCTAGAACGCGAACTGATTGTCAAGGCGAAACTTACGGGCACTATGACAAGAAGCCCAAAGCTAGCCTTTTCACGTCCAAGTGAGAGGTGCACCAAAGTTCCAGTTAGACCCGTCCGTACGGCCAGTTAACGCCGACGCGCATCCAAGGTAACTAGAAACTCCGCGCATTCCCCGGTGTTATACTTTGCGCAGGTGGACTGGGCCACGGATATAGATAGGAGCCAGATTGTATGGAGCAGTCAACAAATAACAAGGTGAATTGGAGCAACCGGCGCACGTATGTGGCGGCCGGGCTGATCGCAGCGACTCTTTCGGTGGGTATTCTGATCGGCACAGTGGTCTCGGGCAAGGTTTCCGCCATGCGGTCGTTCACGTTCGCAGGAACCAACGCCGCGCCGCTTTCCCTGCCTGACCCGATTCCTTCCTCGAACAGCTTTTCGGGGATCGTCAATCGAGTCGAGCCGGCCGTCGTCAACATCGCCACCACCCAGGTGATGGACCGCAAATCCAAGCGCCATCATGCGGGCGAGGAAGACGACCCCAGCGAAGATTTCTTCTTTCATTTTTTTGACGGGCGCCCGGACAACGGCCCCCGGGCGGAGCGCAGCCTTGGCTCCGGCGTGATCGTGGACAAGAGCGGATTCATCCTGACGAACAATCACGTCGTCGAGCAGGCCACCAAGATTCAGGTGCAGCTCAATGGAGACACCACCAAGTACACGGCCAAGGTTGTCGGCGTGGATGAAGCGACTGACCTGGCGGTGATCAAGATTAGTGCGGGCAAGGAACTGCCGTTCGCGAAGCTTGGCAATTCCGAAGGCGTGCAAGTAGGCGATTGGGTGTTGGCGATTGGCAGCCCCTTCGGCCTGAATGCGACCGTTACCGCTGGCATCATCAGCGCGAAAGATCGCGCCGGCATCGGGCAACAGTTCCAGCGCTTCCTGCAGACCGACGCGGCGATTAACCCGGGCAACTCCGGCGGACCGCTGGTGGATATGGCCGGCCAGGTAATCGGCATCAACACGGCGATCATCACGGGCAGCCGCGGGTACGAGGGCGTCGGCTTTGCGATGCCGTCTTCCACCGCAATCAGCGTGTACGACCAGATCATCAAAAGCGGCCGGGTGACGCGCGGTTCCATCGGCGTCAGCTTCCAGGAAGAGCTCGGCACCAACCAGATTACGTTAAAGTCGCTGGGCGCGCCGTATGGCGTGGTGATTGAAGGCGTCGAACCCGGCAGCCCGGCTGAGAAGGCCGGCTTGAAGGGCGGCGACGTGATCACCTCGGTCAACGGCACGGCGGTGAAGACGGGCAACGACCTGGTGAACCCGATCGCCTCGGCTCCCATCGGCAGCAAGGTGAAGATCACCTACTTCCGCGACAAACAGATGAAGGAGACTTCGGCCACGGTTGAGGACCGCACGCGCGTGTTCCCGAACACTCAGGGCCGCGTGAGCAGCACTCCCGACGAGAACGCGCCGGCGGAATTTGGCCTGCACGTTGAGAATCTGACTCCGGTGCGCGCGCAGAAGGTGGGCATCGAAGGGCAGAAGGGCGTGGTGGTCAGCGAAATCGAACCGGCCAGCTTCGCGGACGATACCGGGTTCCAACCCGGCGACGTCGTTTCCGAAGTGAACGGCACGGCCGTGGCTTCGGTGGACGATTATCGTAAAGCCATCTCCAAGCTGAAACCAGGTGAGAACGTGGTATTTAAGATCCTGCGCCGCAACGGGGATCGCGTGATGACCATGTTCCTTCCGGGCGTGGTTCCAGCGGACTCCAAACAATAGAGCGGCACGTACACCCAGCTATGCGTACATTGCAGAATAATCGTCGAATGACAGGCCTGATTCTTGCGGCAATGGCCGTGGGCAGCTTGACGCTGCCCGCGGCTGGAGCCGTTCAGACCACGACGAGTGCGCGCAAGACGACGCACAAGCCCGCAACTGGCACAGTTTCTTCAAAGACGACGACCGGGACGGCAAAAAAATCGAGCAAGACGGGGAAAAGCTCCAGCAAGAAGAGCAAGCGCGTGAAGGGGCAGGCCGCGCCCACTGCGGACCGCATCAATGAAATTCAGGGCGTGTTGGCGAAAAATGGCGCGTATGCCGGCGAGCCTTCCGGGAAGTGGGATGACTCGACTGTCGAGGCCATGAAAAAGTTCCAGGCATCGCACGGCTTGAACCCCACGGGGAAGATGGACGCTTTAACCCTGCAGAAGCTGGGTCTTGGTTCGGAAACGGCCGGAATGGGCGTGCCCACGCCTCCACCGAATTCGACGAACCGGCTGCTTTCATCGAAGGTGCAGCGCGACGAAGTGAAGAATGAGCCCGAGTAAGCTTGATAAGCTGAACTTACCGACCTAAAGGTCGGCCACCGCAATTTCTCTCTCATTATTTCTTGCGCTTGTGGGCCAGCGCGCCCACTGCTTTCGTAAACTCATCCAGGACTTCAGTTTTTACCCGGTTCAGGACGAATTGGCCTTCGCGCCTGCACTCGACGAGCCCGGCTTCGGAAAGAATTTTCAGATGGTGAGAGACTGTGGCAGGGGTCACGCCGCGCATTTCCACCAGGGCGCAGCAGTTGACGCCTTCGTGGGAGGCGATGTGCTCGTAAATTTTCAGCCTGGTCTGGTCCGCCAGCGCCTTGGAAATCTTCTCAATCTGGGTCAGGTTCATTCGTAAGTCCTTCCAGCCTGAACAGCTTACCCTACGCCAGCTATCCTTGAATACTTTATGGAATGCATTGTAACCAACCAATTAGATGGTCATCTAACTGTCGGAGTTGCTTGATTCGAATTTGCCGGGGCGCGGCTCCGGATTGGTCTAAGGGAGGATTTATGAAGCGTTTACAAGGGAAAGTGGCGGTAGTTACGGGAGGTAACAGCGGCATCGGTCTGGCCAGCGCACAACGCCTGAAGGAAGAGGGCGCAAGCGTGGTGATCACCGGACGCAGCAAGAAGACCCTGGACGAGGCGGTAAAGCTGCTCGGCAGTGATGTACTGGCGATTCAGTCGGACGTCTCCAAGTCCGGAGAGATCGAGAAAGTGTACGAGGCGGTTTCGAAGAAGTTCGGCAAGATCGACATTCTCTTCGCTAATGCGGGCGTTGCTAAGTTTCTTCCGGTTACGGACGTCACGGAAGCCCACTACGACGAGCAGTTCGACATCAATTCCAAGGGCGCGTATTTCACAATTCAGAAAGCGCTCCCGCATTTGAACGATGGCGCGTCCATTATTCTCAATACCAGCGTGGTCAGCCATCAGGGACTCCCGATGGGGTCCGTTTATGCAGCAACGAAGGCTGCCATGCGCTCGCTGACGCGTTCGTTTGCCAGCGCGCTGGTGGATCGCAACATCCGCGTCAATGCGGTCGCGCCTGGCCCAATCGAGACGCCTATCTTTGGGCGCACTGGCCTCTCCAAGGAAGATATCGAAGGTTTTGCTACCGGCGTTCTCGCCAAGGTCCCGATGAAGCGGTTTGGCAAGTCGGAAGAAGTCGCGTCGGCGGTGGCGTTTCTGGCTTCCTCGGATGCGTCCTATATTACCGGCGTCGAACTGAGCGTCGACGGCGGCATGGGCCAGATCTAATTCCCGGTCAGTATTAATAGCGCTGGTTTTCCCGGGAGTGCTTTTCAACATTCTAAATCCTGCAAGGCGTGTAGTTCGCGCCTGCAGGATTTTGTTTTTGTCACGGGCGCTTTGGAAGTGCTGTTTGACGCAGCGCGGCGCTCGCCGATAGACTCGATTTTGTTCAGGAGGGCGCATGGCTACCGCATCCGCTTCACAAGCGTACAAAAATTTCATTAATGGGGAGTGGGTGGCGCCGCGGAGCGGCAAGACGCTGGAAAATCGCAATCCCGCGAACGTCGATGAGTCGATCGGTGTTTTCCCCCTGTCCGCGCAGGAAGATGTGGATGCGGCTGTGGCCGCGGCGAAAGAGGCATACAAGACGTGGCGGCTGGTTCCGGCGCCGAAGCGAGCGGAAATTCTTTTTCGGGCCGCGGAATTTCTGGTGAAGCGCAAAGAAGAGTTTTCCCGCGACATGACCCGGGAGATGGGCAAGGTGCTGGCCGAAACGCGCGGTGACGTGCAGGAGGCCATCGACATGACGTATTACATGGCCGGCGAGGGCCGCCGCCTGTTCGGGCAGACGACACCATCAGAGTTGCCAAACAAGTTTGCCATGAGCATGCGCCAATCCATTGGCGTTTGCGGTTTGATTACGCCGTGGAATTTTCCGATGGCGATTCCTTCGTGGAAGATGATGCCCGCGCTTATTTGCGGCAACACGCTGGTGATTAAACCGGCCGAGGATACGCCACTTTCTACCTATCACTTAATCGAAATACTTCGCGAAGCGGGGCTGCCTCCTGGGGTTGTAAATCTAGTGGGGGGCGATGGGCCCGGCGCCGGCGCGTCGCTCACAAAGCACGTTGATGTGCCTGTGGTGAGTTTCACAGGTTCCACGTCGACCGGCCGGATCATTGCGGAAACTTGCGCGCCGACGTTTAAGCACTACAGCCTGGAGATGGGCGGCAAGAACATTATTCTGGTGATGGAGGATGCGAATCTCGATCTCGCCGTGGACGGCGCGATCTGGGGAGGCTTTGGGACCACGGGGCAGCGCTGCACGGCAGCCAGCCGCGTCGGCGTACACAAAAGCGTTTACAAGGAATTTGTGACCCGGTTTGTTGAACGTGCTTCGAAGCTCAAGGTTGGGAATGGCCTCGATCCAACAACTGAAATGGGGCCTTGCATCAACGAACAGCAATTGCAAACGGTGATGTCCTACGTGGAAATCGGTACGAAGGAAGGCGCGAAGCTTTTGACTGGCGGCCATCGACTGGCAAGTGGTGAGCGTGCGAAAGGCTGGTTCCACGAGCCAACTGTCTTCGGTGATTGCCAGCCCACAATGCGTGTTGCGCAGGAAGAGATTTTTGGCCCCGTGGTCTCGCTCATTCCGATTGATAGCTTCGAGGAGGGAATGGAAGTCGCCAACGGCGTTGCGTACGGCCTTTCCGCCTCGATTTATACGCGCGACGTCAATCGAGCCTTTGCGGCGATGCGGGATCTTTATACCGGCATCGTCTACGTCAATGCGCCAACGATTGGGGCCGAAACGCATCTCCCCTTCGGCGGCACAAAGCAGACCGGCAATGGCCACCGCGAAGCGGCCGTCGCCGCCATCGATTTCTTCACCGAGTGGAAATCCGTCTATATCGACTATTCCGACAAGCTGCAGCGCGCCCAGATTGATAACAATTAGAACGGCCGATAGATAGCATTGATTGACGCCCCTTGACAGGGCTTCTAAAATGGTAACTAGCACTTTTACATGAGTGCTGCTATGCGAAATCCAGCTCTACAGGAACGGCGTAACCGTCAGATTTTGGCGGACTTGGTGCGCACGTACATCGAGACGGGCGAACCGGTGTCTTCGCGCGCCATTTCCAAGCGTTTTGAGGAATCGCTGAGTACGGCCACAATCCGGAACATCATGGCGGACCTGGAGGATGGCGGGTATCTTTACCAGCCACACACTTCGGCCGGGCGCGTTCCGACGGCCGCGGCGTACCGATTTTTTGCGCAGGAAATCGCATCGCAGGCCACGCTTACGGTCGAAGATCGCAAGTGGATCACCCACGAAATGAGCGGGGCGAATTCCGCGGCGGAAATCACCGAGCGGGCCGGCCACGTGCTTGCGGAAGTTTCCCGCGGAGTGGGCATTATTGTTTCTCCGCCGTTGCGCCGGGCAGTGCTGGAGCATGCGCGCATGTGGCTGCTTCCCGACGGGCGTGTTGTTGTGGTGCTGATTTCCCCCGGCGGCAATACACGGGACAAAGTTCTTCGCCCGGGCCGCAGCTTTACCCAGACCGAGCTCGACGCCACCGCGGATTTTCTGAACCGCAATTACTCCGGCTGGACATTGGACGCGATTCGCGCAGACTTGCTGCAGAAACTTGCCACGGAGCGCGAGCGTTACGAAACGCTGGCGCAGAGTGCGTTGACGCTTTGCGATCCGGCGATGCTTTCGGAGACGTCTGTGCAGCAGATTCACGTGGAAGGTGCGGCGCAGTTTGTGGGAACGCCGGAATTCGCCGATCAGGGGCACTTGCGGGAACTGCTGGCCGCGATCGAGGAGAAAAACCGGCTTGTTTCGGTGCTCAACGCATGCATCGAAACTCCGGAACCCGTTTTCGTGCAGATTGGTATTAAAGAAATCTCCCAGGCGGGGCACAACCTGGCGTTAATCAGCGCGCCCTATTCGGGCCACGATCAGGTTCAGGGTTCGCTTGGCGTGCTGGGCCCCACGCGCATCGATTACGAGCGCGCGATGACCGCTGTGGCTTATGTGGCGCAGCTGTTCAGCGAAGCCCTGCAGAAGATCGAGTAGAAGTTGCGCCTCCCCGCGTGCGCGAGGAGCAATTTAGAGGAGACGATACTCTTTGAGGAAAGATTTATGAGCGAGCGGGAAATTAAAATCAACGTAACCAATGACGAAAGCTCCGGCCAGCCTGACGAATCGCAGTCCACGGATTCCACGCGAGAGGATTCCCCCGTGAAAAAACTTTCGGCGGATCTGGCGGACCTGCAGCAGACCTTGCTCCGGCGCCAGGCCGACTTTGAAAATTATCGCAAGCGCATCGAAAAAGAGCGCGCCGAAGATTCCAAGCGCGCCACCGCCCGCGTCGTCGAATCGCTGATCCCGATTGTGGATGGATTCGAGCACGCCCTTGCGGCGCATAAGGAAGACGAGTACTCGAGCTACCGCAAAGGGTTCGAGCTGATTTACAAGCAACTGCTGGACAACCTGGCGCGGCTTGGTGTGGAGCGCGTCGAGCCTCTTGGCAAGCAGTTCGATCCGCATATGCATCAAGCCATGGACCGCGCGGAAACGACCGAGTATGAGGACGGTACAATCCTGGAAGTGTTTCAGCCCGCCTACGTTTATAACGGCCGCGTCTTGCGGCCAGCGATGGTGCGCGTAGCGGTCCACCCCGGCGGCGCATCGAACAAGGCAGTGAATTAATCGGGTACAGGGAATCGGGATTCGCGGCACCGCGGTGGGCGTTCCCTGTTAGCTTCAAATATAGAGAAGGGAAGACCAGTAGCGAAAATGGCCAAGTCTCAACAACGCGATTATTACGAAGTTCTCGGCGTTACGAAAACGGCTTCGATTGAGGAAATCAAGTCGTCCTACCGGAAGGCCGCGCTCAAGTGGCATCCGGACCGCAGCCCGGAGAACAAGGAAGAGGCTGCGCACCGTTTCCGCGAATGTACGGAAGCGTACAGCGTGTTGAGCGATACGCAGAAGCGCCAGATTTACGACACGTATGGCCATGAGGGCCTGGCGAGTGTGGGCACGCAGCCGGATTTCAACGGCACGGTGTTCCAGGATTTCCACGACATCTTTGGCGAGTTCTTCGGTTTTGACGAACTGTTTGGGGCGGGCGGCGGCCGCAAACGCGGCGGTGGGCGGCGAGTGCAGCGTGGTGCCGATTTGCGCTACGACATGACGCTGACGTTTGAAGAAGCCGCCGGCGGGATTACCACAAAGATTCGCGTGCCGCGCCAGGAGTATTGCGAATCGTGCAACGGCACGGGCGCCAAGAAAGGCACCGGAATCGTCGCGTGCCAGGCTTGCGGCGGCCGCGGGCAGATTATTTATCAGCAGGGATTTTTCACTATTAATCGCACATGCCCCTCCTGCCAGGGCGCTGGGCAAATCGTCAAAGAGCGCTGCATGGACTGCAAAGGGCAGGGCCGCGTGGATCGCGAGCGGACCATTGAATTGCGGATTCCGCCGGGTGTGGATACCGGCACGCGGCTGCGCGTACAGGGCGAAGGCGAACCGGGGCCGAATGGCGGGCCGGCGGGCGATCTCTACGTTGTACTGGAAGTGAAGGAGCATGCGTTCTTTGAGCGGCGCGGCGCGGATCTTTACTGCACGATTCCGCTGAGCATCGCGCAGGCTTCGCTTGGGACGGAGTTGCAGGTTCCCGGCCTGAACACGGAAGAGCGCCTGAAAATTCCGGAAGGCACGCAGAGCGGCGCGGTGTTCCGCATCAAAGGCAAAGGCCTGGCCGATCCGCATGGCGGCGGGCGCGGGGATCTCTACTATCACGTGCGTGTGCTGACACCGACTAAATTGACGCGCGAGCAACGCAAAATCATGGAGCAGCTTGACGCCACCATGAAGGTGGATAACAAGCCCGCCGACCGCAATTCCACGCTCTTCGACAAAGTAAAGGATATCTTCGGCTGATATTGGATGCGGGAGCGAAGCTCCCGCTTTTACGTTTCAGACTGGCTTCTCAAAACTGCAATTTGTCGAAAGGTTGACTCCTCAAAGGCGGGAGCTTCGCTCCCGCACTCAAAAGGTGTTGGTTTCGTGCGAAGATAACCCCCATGCGCCGGCGGTTTTTCATTGAACAATTTACGGGACAGCACGCGGTGATGGAGGGCGAAGCCGCGCATCATCTTGGGCGTGTGCTGCGCGCGCAACCGGGGCAACTCTACGAGTTGAGCGACGGGACAAAAGTGTGGCTGGGACGCATCGACACCGTGACGCGCGACTCCGTCGAATTTTCCCTGCTGGAGGAAATTGCGGCACACCAGCCATCGCTGGATACGACCCTGCTGCTTTCGGTGGTGAAGTTCGATTCGTTCGAATGGGCGCTGGAGAAAGCCACGGAACTCGGCGTCAGCCGAATTGTCCCGCTGGCGGCTGCCCGAAGTGAGAAGGCTTTGCTGGTCGCGGCTGAAAAGCGCGCCGAGCGCTGGCGAAAACTATTGCACGAAGCTTCGCAACAATCCCGGCGCGTGCAGTTGCCCCTTCTCGATTCGGTCGCCCAGCCTGAAGAAGCCTTCGCAGATTCTATGGCGGACCTATGCATTCTTCTCTCCGAAGCTCCCGACGCGAAGCCTCTCCGGGAAGTTTTGCGCGATCAAGCGGCAAAGTCCGCCGTCCTCGCCATTGGCCCGGAAGGCGGCTGGACGGAGGCAGAAGTCACCGCCGCGCGCGCCGCACGGTTTCAGGATGCGTCGCTTGGAAAACTGATTCTGCGCACGGAGACTGCGGTTGTCGCTTCGCTTGCTGTTCTGAACTTTACGCTTTCCGAGTAATTCAGTCGTAGTGGGGTTGGACAACGCGCCTGCCTCAGAAGGCGTCCGCTACAAAGACGAGCGCATTGTGGTCGGAAATACGAATGCCCGAAGAGATTTTCATCTCTTCGGGCCGCGAGCTTGAGGGTTGTTCGGGATGGCCCCGGTTTATTTACCAAAAGTAATGACGCCGAAGGTTCCGTCGCCGTAATTGTTGTTGCCGGCGGTGAAGAAGAGTTGGTTGGGATTGCCGTTTGAGCCGGCAGCGCCGCCCTGGCCGAATTGAATAGCCCAGATGTCGTCGATCTCGATGACCTTGCCGCTGGCGTCGCGCAGGGGGCCGAGGAATGCGCCGCTCTTCGGATCAAACGCGTTGATGCGGCCGTGCGTCGTGTTGTTGGTGATGAGCAGCGCGCCGCTCATCGGTCCAAAGTCGGCTGGCGCCAGTGCTACTCCCCACGGCGAATGAAGCGGGCCGCTGAGCGCGAAGTGTGAGAGCAGTTCGCCTGCTGGCGTGAAGGAGTCGACGAAACCACTCTGGGCTTTATCGAGGGCCGTGTAGGTGACCCAGATCGTCTGCGTGCCGTCGGCGGCGGTGATGGTCTGGATGCCGTAGGGAGCAAATTTCTTTGGAATTTTGGAATCGACGAACGCGTTCGGGGCGAGCTTGTCGTTAATCAAGGTGAAAGTCGCATCGAATACGTCGATCCGGCGATTCGGTCCGTCGTCAGCAGCGTACAGCATTGGCTGGCCACCGCTGTTGGCGATTGCCAGGCCCGTGTAGGTTGCGCCGACGGAAGACCTGTCGGCGGCGATGTTCGCGACGCTGGCGCCGGTCGCGGTGATTCCGCCGACCGCGGGATTCCATCCGCTGATCGAGCCGTCAAGCCCTGCGAAAATAAAAACAGAATTTGCCGATGCTTGTTTTCCGCTGACCGGATTGACGCCGGAGATTTTGAACGCCGTTACGCCCGCGGGAGTTTCCGGGGCAACAATTCCGGTCGGCGTGCCGGGGCCGCCGCTAACGGAGGGGACGCTCACGAAGAGGCCAACCTGGGTTGCCGCGACTCCGCTTGTGTTGTTGATGGAGTAGAGCGTGGAGAAGCCGGTGGCGTTGTCGCTTACCCAGAAGGGGCTGGTGCCGGTGGAGACGAGTCCCCAGGCGTTGACGAGGTGGAAGTCATTTACGGTGCCGCCTGCGCCGGAGTTGGTGACGAGGTCGGTGCGGGTGTACTGCGCAAACGTTAAACAGGGAAACACGGCCGCCAGGGCAAAAACAGCCAGTGTTTTGATTGCTGCTTTCATTCTTGTTTTTCCTCTCAGGTTTACTTTGTGCCGAAGCACGGGTTGCTGACGGCTTTGCGGATTGCGGTGGGCAGGGAAGGGCCAGGTGGGAATCGAGCTTCCTTCCGGGTGCAACGAACCGCAACGCCGCTATTAGGATGTGGGAGAGAGGGGAAAGGAATGTCACGAGAAAGTCAACTCGCGGTTAGATTTCCGTTTGGCTGGGCGGGAAGGGTTGTGAACGCGCATTCATCTTGCCGGCCGGAAGGCAGTCGATGACGTGCAATGTCGAGCCGGCCGCATCCGAATTCGCCGCTGGTGTGAATTCCGCGGCGCATGTTATAAAATGAAGGCAGTTGGAGATGCGCAAACCAGACGAGAACCTGAACGCTCCCCCCACGGGCGGCTCACCCGACGCCCCGAAATCCTCTTTGCCCCCGGCGCACGCATCGCAAGACAATTCATCCCCACAAACCGGCCAGCACCAACTGTTGCGCCACGAAATCCGCGTGTGGACCCGCGACCTGCTGATCGCCATCGGCCTGGCGCTCGTGATCATCGTGTTTCTCTACCAGCCGGTGAAAGTCGAAGGCACCAGCATGGCGCCGCTGCTTTCCGACCAGGAACGCATCTTCATCAATAAATTTGTTTACCGCTTCGAGGATATTCATCGTGGAGACGTGGTGGTCTTCTGGTATCCGCTGGACCGTTCGAAATCGTTCATCAAGCGGGTCATCGGACTGCCGGGTGAAACCGTGGAGATCCGCCGGGGCATGCTGTACGTCAACGCGCAGTTGGTCCCCGAGCCGTACGTCCCGCCGCAATACACCGACGTCACCGATTTTGGGCCCATCAAGGTTCCCAGAGACAGTTACTTTGTGATGGGAGATCATCGCATCAGTTCCAACGATTCGCGCGTGTTTGGGCCGGTTGCCAGCCAGTTCATTTATGGCCGCGCCGTGTTTGCTTACTGGCCTGTGGACCACTTCGGTTCGCTTTCGACCGCCGAGGCCAACGATAAATGACGCAGTTCTCAGGAGGACCCACTGACGGAAGTCCAGCATCGACCCGCAATCCTCGCGCTCGAAGACGGGCGCATATTTAACGGCCGCGCGGCCGGCGCGATCACGCGCCGGGGCGGAGAAGTCGTTTTCAATACCAGCCTCACCGGTTACCAGGAAGTTTTCACAGATCCCAGTTATGCGGGCCAGATCGTTTGTTTGACGTATCCGCACATCGGCAATGTGGGGGCGAATCTGGATGATGAAGAGTCCACTCGTCCGTATATCGAGTCCTTGATAGTTCGCGAGTTTTCGCGAGTCACGTCGAACTGGCGCTCGGCGGAATCCGCGCAACTGTATTTGAATCGTCACAAAATTCCCGTGATCTGGGATATAGATACGCGGGCGCTGGTGCGGCACATCCGGAAGCTGGGCGCATTGCGCGGGGTAGTCGCCACAGACGGAACGCCCGGCGATCAGTTGGTGTTTGAAGCGAAGCAGTTGCCGACGATGGCCGGGCAGGAGTTGGCGGGGCGCGTGAGCTGCGGGAAGGCGTACGACTGGCAAAAAGGCTCGATCGATCTGGCGACTTCGCCGTGGGCAGAACAGATGGGGGAGTCTGGGGCTAGCCCGGACACCAAGAAATTCAAAGTGGTCGCGTACGATTACGGCATCAAGCTGAACATTCTGCGATTGCTGGTGGACCACCACTGCGACGTTACGGTCGTTCCGGCGAATACTTCCGCCGAAGATGTTTTGGCGATGCGGCCGAATGGCGTCTTTCTCTCCAACGGCCCGGGCGATCCCGAACCCATTACCTATGCCGTGGAAAATATCCGCAAGCTGGCCGGACGCGTTCCGGTGTTTGGCATCTGCCTTGGGCACCAACTGTGCGGCCTGGCATTGGGCGGGAAGACGTTCAAGCTGAAATTCGGGCATCACGGGTCGAATCATCCGGTGAAGAATCTTCTGACGAGCCAAGTCGAGATCACCGCTCAGAATCACGGCTTCTGCGTAGATCCCGAATCGCTTCCCTCAAGCGATGTGGAAATCACGCACGTTAACCTGAACGATCACACCAACGAAGGAATGCGGCACAAAAATCTCCCACTCTTCAGCGTGCAATATCACCCGGAGGCCTCGCCCGGCCCCCACGATTCGCATTACCTGTTCACGCAGTTCACCGACCTGATGAAGGAATTCGCAAGTCCCGGGAGTTCCCGTCGATGAACTATCCTGCCGCCGCAATGACTGCTTTCGGCCTGACGAGTCTTGTGGCGGCCAATCCGCGCAGTGAGGTCTTGGCCATCGCGCGGACTTTTGTAAATGCCCGAACTGTGCTCGTGGACCTGGGCCAGGCGGCCGCTCCAAAATCGCCTTCACCGGCCACACTCGAGGAGCAAATCGCGGAGGCAGAAAAGGGAATCGTTCGCGAGCGCATCTGGTTTTACCGGGGAGTCGTGGAGGACTCTTCCGGGAAGAGATTGCGTGGAGTGAAAATTGATATTTTCCGCAGCCGCTCAGGCGGCAAGGCTCCTGTGGCTTCCACGCAATCCGACTCGCACGGCCACTTTGTGACTCATTTGACAAACGGAGAGTACACGGCGGTCATGCAGGCGAAGGGTTTCGGTCCCTTGATCTATATTTTCGAAATTTCATACGAGGGAGTGGAGAAAGAACTTCGATTTCGGCTGAACCAGGCGCCGAAATGAGTGATCGACTTGAAGACGCGAAGCGCAAAACCTGTCATCCCGAACCCGCGCTTTTTGCGGGTGAGGGATCTGCTTTGAGGCTTTCGCCATGGGCAAGGTCTATTGCGTTTATATTTTGGCCAGCCGGTCGAGAGTCTTGTACACGGGAGTGACAAGCCAGTTGCTCGAACGAGTAAAGCAGCATCGCGAAGGGTTGGTGCCTGGTTTTACGACGCAATATCGGATCCATCGTTTAGTGCATTTTGAAAGTTTCGCGAGTCCAAAGTCCGCGATCGCACGAGAGAAGCAGATTAAAGGTTGGAATCGGGCGAAGAAGGTGGCTTTGATCGAGGCGGGAAACCCGAGTTGGGAGGATCTGGCGGATAAGTATTTTGCGGGGTACCCGAGAAAAGCAGATCCCTCACCCGCATAAGGCGCGGGTTCGGGATGACAGTTTTGAGCACCGCACAGTTTGAAGATGACTGAGTGGAAGTATCCTGAGTAATAAAGGAAGAGATGCCTAAGAGAAAAGACATCCACAAGATCCTCATCATCGGCTCGGGCCCGATTGTTATTGGGCAGGCGTGCGAATTCGACTATTCGGGCGCGCAGGCGTGCAAGGCGCTTCGGGCCGAAGGGTATGAAGTGGTGCTGGTGAATTCCAATCCGGCCACGATCATGACCGACCCGGAATTGGCGAATCGCACCTACATCGAGCCGCTCACGAAAGAATATCTCGAAGAAATTCTTATCAAGGAAAAGCCGGATGCGTTGCTGCCGACGGTGGGCGGGCAGACAGCACTGAATCTTGCGGTCGAGCTTGCCGAGGGCGGCATTCTTGAAAAACACAAAGTTGAAATGATCGGGGCGTCGCTTCGCGCCATAAAGGTTGCGGAAGACCGGTTGTGGTTCAAGGACGCGTGCCGGAAGATCGGACTTGAGGTTCCCGCGTCTGCGCTGGTTAATAACGCGCAGGACGCGTTGCGGCTCTGCGATCAGCTTGGCTTTCCGCTGGTGATTCGCCCTTCGTTCACGCTGGGTGGGACTGGCGGAGCCATCGCTTATAACAAGGAAGAGTTTGCCGACGCCATCGCGCACGCGCTGGAGATGAGCCCGGTGCACGAAGCGCTGGTGGAAGAGTCCGTGCTCGGGTGGAAAGAGTACGAGCTGGAAGTGATGCGCGATTTCCGCGACAACTTCGTGGTGATCTGCACGATTGAGAATTTCGATCCCATGGGCGTGCATACCGGCGATTCGATCACCGTCGCGCCGGCTCAGACGCTGACCGACAAGGAATACCAGCGGATGCGCGATGCCGCCGCGGCCATTATCCGTGAGGTGGGCGTCGAAACCGGCGGCTCCAACGTTCAGTTCGCCATCAACCCCGAAAACGGCAAGATGGTAGTGATCGAGATGAACCCGCGCGTTTCGCGCAGTTCCGCCCTGGCCAGCAAAGCCACCGGGTTCCCGATCGCCAAGATTGCCGCGCGTCTCGCCGTGGGCATGACCCTGGACGAAATTCCCAACGACATCACGCAGAAAACGCCGGCTTGCTTCGAGCCGACCATTGATTACGTTGTGGTGAAAATTCCCAAGTGGCAGTTCGAGAAATTCGCGGGCGCGGACAGCACACTCGGCACGCAGATGAAGTCGGTGGGCGAGGTAATGGCCATCGGCCGCACGTTCAAGGAATCGCTGCAAAAGGCGATTCGGTCGCTCGAGCCGAGCACGCCCTGGCGCGCGCCCGCGGAAACGCCGGACTCGCTGCTGCGCGAAAAATTGGCCACGCCGCGACCCGATCGGATTCACTGGTTGCTCACCGCTGTTGAGCGCGGGTTGCCCGCCGCGGAGATTTGCGACCTGACCAAGATCGATCCGTGGTTCATTCATCAGATTGAGGAGATCAACCAAGCCAACCGCCGTGCGGCAAGCGTCACCGTCGAAACCGCATCTAAAGATTTATTGCGCGAAGTGAAGCGCGTCGGCACCAGCGACGAGCAACTAGCGCAAATCTGGAAGACCACGCCGGCCGTCGTTCGTTTGCAGCGCGCCCGCTACGGCGTTGCTCCCGTTTTCAAGCGGGTGGACACCTGCTCCGCCGAATTCGAGTCGTTCACTCCGTACATGTACTCGACCTACGAGGAAGAAGACGAAACCGACCCGACACCCAAGCAGAAAATCATGATTCTTGGCAGCGGGCCCAACCGCATCGGGCAGGGAATTGAATTCGATTACTGCTGCTGCCACGCTTCGTTCGCGCTGCGCGCCGACGGTTTTGAGACCATCATGGTCAATTGCAACCCGGAGACCGTCTCGACCGATTACGACACATCCGACCGTCTGTACTTCGAGCCGCTTACGCTGGAAGACGTTCTCGCCATCGTGGAGCGCGAAAAGCCCGCTGGCGTCATCGTGCAGTTTGGCGGACAGACGCCGCTGAACCTGGCGCTGGAACTGAAGCGCAATGGCGTCTCGATTGTCGGCACCGCGCCTGAATCCATCGACCTCGCCGAAGACCGCCGCCGCTTTGGCCGGTTGCTTGACGAATTGCGCATCCCACAACCGCGTAACGGCACCGCGCTTGTGCCCGAAGAAGCAGCGCGCGTGGCGGGTGAAATCGGAATGCCAGTGCTGGTTCGCCCAAGTTATGTGCTCGGTGGACGCGCCATGGTGATCGCGTACGACGTCAACACGGTGCAGGAATACGTGGCGCAAGCCGCGTTGATGGGCCCGGCGCGCCCCGTTTTGATCGACCAATTTCTGGAAGAGGCCACCGAAGTCGACGTCGACGCGCTTGCCGACGGCACTGACGTGGTCATCGGCGGAATCATGGAGCACATCGAAGAAGCCGGGGTGCACTCCGGCGACTCTTCCTGCGTTCTGCCGCCCGTGAGTCTTTCGCCCAAAATTCTCGACACCATTCGCGATTACACCAAACGGCTGGCCCTGGCACTGAAAGTCATCGGACTGATGAACGTGCAGTACGCGATCCAGCGTGACACGGTCTACGTCCTTGAAGTGAACCCGCGCGCCTCGCGCACCGTTCCCTTCGTCAGCAAAGCTACCGGGGTGCCGCTGGCAAAAATCGGTGCGCGTCTGATGGTTGGCCGGCGCCTGGCGGACATGAATCTTCCACTGGTGCATCCGAACGGCGTCGCGGAGATCGCCGTGCACGATTTCTATTCGGTGAAATCTCCGGTGTTCCCGTTCAACAAATTCCGCGGAGTAGATACGATCCTCGGCCCCGAGATGCGTTCCACGGGCGAGGTGATGGGCATTTCCACTTCGTATGGGCAGGCGTTTGCCAAAGCGCAGCTTGCCGCCGGACAGAAACTGCCGAGCAGCGGCACGGTGTTCATCAGCGTGAATGATCGCGACAAGCGGCAGTTGGGCACCATCGGCAAGGAACTCGTTTCGCTCGGCTTTAAAATCGTCGCCACGCGCGGCACCGCCTCGGCGTTGCACTCTACAGGCGTACCCTGCGAGGAAGTGTACAAAGTGAATGAAGGCCGGCCCAACATCGTCGACCTTATTAAGACCAGCAAAGTTCAACTGGTCATCAACACGCCGCTTGGCCGCGAATCGTTTTACGACGAGAAATCCATCCGCCGCGCCGCGATCCGTTACAACATTCCCTGCATCACCACGCTTTCGGCGGCCCATGCCGCTGTCCGTGGCATCCACGCGCTGATTGAACTGAAACGGGAAGTTTCGTGCCTGCAGGATCTTCACAACAGCCGCGTCGCCGCCTCGGGCAATCCCGGAACCGGAGACTAGTCATGAACCTCGGCGGAATTTTCCCGGCGCTGGCAACACCGTTTGAAGCCGACGGCAGCGTTTCGCTTTCCGGCATGAAGCACAATATCGGCCTCTACAATCGCACCGGCCTCGCGGGTTACGTCGTGCTGGGTTCGACGGGCGAATCGGTGCTGCTTTCGCGGGAAGAGGCGGATCAGTTGCTTTCCGCCGTCAAAGAATCGGCAGCGCCGGGGAAAATCCTGATTGCCGGCACAGGTGCGGAATCCACCGCCGAAACCATCGCGCGCACGAAGCGCGCCGCCACGCTCGGCTATCAGGTCGCTCTCGTCAAGACGCCCTACTACTACAAGCCCGCCTACCGCGCGGAACATTTCATCACGCATTATCGCGCCGTTGCTGACGCGTCCCCGATTCCGGTTCTTCTCTACTCCGTGCCGGTCTTCACCAACATCACTTTGGAATCGCCGGAAATCATCGCCCTGGCCCAGCATCCTAATATTATCGGCATCAAAGACAGCTCCGGCAGCATCCAGCGCATCGGCGAAGTCGTCGCCGGCGCGCCGGTGGATTTTCAGGTACTCACCGGCGGTGCGGCTGTTGTGTATCCCGCGCTGGCCGTCGGCGGGCGAGGAGCTATCCTGGCGCTCGCCGATCTACTCCCTGAAAAGTGCGTTGAGCTGTTCCAGTTGTTCCAGCAGGGCCATCACGAGCAGGCCCGACAACTGCAGTTGCAGCTTGTCGTCGCCTCCAAACAGGTGGTCTCCGAAAACGGCATCGCCGGTCTGAAATTTGCCATGGACCTGCGCGGCTACAAGGGTGGCGTGCCCCGGCCGCCGCTTCTGCCCCTGAAGGAAGAAAAGAAAAACGCCATTGCGGCGCTGGTGGCGGAACTCCATCCGGCCGCGGCGCGCGTCTAAACCTTCGCACCGGTCGCTGGCCGCTGTCGGCGGGTTGCCGTGACCTTTTGCCCGGACTATCATCTAAACGCTCATGGACTGTCGCGCTCTTCCACCCTCCGCCCTGCCGCACACCAGCAAGCTGATTCACGATTACACCGAGAATTTTTCCCGCCTGCAGAATTTCTTCCAGCACAAACCGGAACTTCACTCCGCCGAAGCGTACGCGCGTCAACTGGATTTCCCTGCGAAGCGCCGCAGGGAAGTCGCCGCGATTTTGCGTGCCGACAATCTTTTGTTCGGCGGCGGCCCGGAGACGGAGAACAATCTGCGGCGGCTCGAAAACGGTGCCGTCGCGGTGGTTAGCGGTCAGCAGGTGGGGCTTTTCGGAGGCCCCGCGTATGCGTTTTACAAGGCGCTTACCGCGATTGAATCCGCACGGGAGCTTTCGCTCTCTGGTATCGAAGCCGTGCCGATTTTTTGGATGGCCACGGAAGACCACGACATTGACGAAATCCGCCACACCACGTGGTTTGTTGAAGGCAAGCTGCGGAATCTTGTCTTGCCTACGCCGGCTGAGGAAGCGCGCCCAGCGGGCCGGGTTTCGCTCGGCGTTGGTATCGAAGCGCTGTTGCAGGAAATCGAAGATAGTCTCACCGGCCCCAGCGGCTTCGAACTGGTGGAAATTCTGCGCTCGTGTTATACCCCACAGGATACATACGGCAGTTCCTTCGCAAAACTCTTCGCCAAACTCTTTTCCCCGCACGGCCTGATTCTTCTCGACCCGCTTAATCCCAGCCTTCATGCCATCGCTGCTCCCGTGTTGCGCCAGGCGCTTGAACAACGCGACGACTTGAACGAAGCGCTGTTGCAGCGCGACAGGGAACTTGAAAAGGACGGGTATGCTCCGCAGGTTAAGGTCACTTCAAGGAGCACGCTGCTTTTTGCGTTCGAAGACGGCAAGCGCGAGGTGATCAGCGCCACGGACGGGAAGTTTTCGTTTGGCGGGAAATCCGTTGCAAGGGCCGAGTTGATTGGGCGCGTATCGGCCGAGCCGGAAGCGTTCAGTCCAAACGCGTTGCTCCGGCCGCTGATGCAGGATTACCTTTTGCCGACCGTGGTGTACTACGGGGGACCCGCGGAAATTGCTTATTTCGCGCAGTCGCAGGTGCTTTATCAAAAACTGCTGGGCCGCATGCCGGTGTTGTTGCCTCGCGCAGACTATACGTTGGTCGATCCCAAAGCTGTGCGCATCCTGGAGAAATACGGATTGAAGGTGGAAGATGCCTGGCTCGGTTCGCAGGAGCTTCGAAAGAAGATGTATTCCACGAACCTGCCCAAAAAGCTGGCGCGCTCGTTTGACGGCAGCCTGGGGCAGATCGAGAAGAGCATCGCCAGTCTGCATGAATCTATCCGCGAGGTGGATCCGACGATCCAGGGAACGATCGACCGCGCCGAAAAGCGGATCCGCTACCAGGTGGAAAAATTGCGCGCCAAGACGGGTGCCGCGCTCGACCGGCATGAAAAGATCATCGAACAGCACGCGGATTTTCTGGAGAACCTTCTCTATCCGCACAAGGGACTGCAGTCCCGCGATCTTTCCTTCCTTCCATTCCTGCTGCGCCTCGGCAGCGGCGGCCTCGGGGAATTGCAGAAGCTTGCCTGCGCAAAAAAAACCGGCCAGCATTACATCGTTTCCATTCCCTGATACGTTGCGAGAGGCGGCTATGCAATCGATTCGAGTGCGAACGGCGCGGCGCACCCAGATGGTGGACGTCACTCAGGAAGTGCAGCGGGTCGTGACGGCGCTGGGGATAAAGGTGGGCACGTGCTACCTCTACGTGCCGCACACCACGGCGGGCATTTTGATCAACGAACATGCCGATCCCGACGTGGCCTCCGATGCGGAGGGAGCGCTCGATCGCCTCGTGCCGTCCGCCGGGCCATTTCGACACGCGGAGGGAAATTCCGATTCGCACGTAAAAACCATGCTTATCGGCACATCGCAATTCGTCTTCGTCGAAGACGGCAAACTCGCCTTGGGCCGGTGGCAGGGCATCTTCTTCGCCGAATTCGACGGTCCCCGCGAACGCCATCTCTATGTAAAAGTCCTTCCCGACCGCGTCTGATGCCTGGCCTCCGTGTAGCGGCCGCCTTCTGAGGCGGGCACTTTCTTCGCAAATTGTCATTCTCGGGCCGGAACATAAGGTAAGCTGTCACGCAAAGCTGAGCTTCGAAAACCAAAGCGAGGACCGAAATTCGTTGGCCGCCACCCCGGTAATCGAGACTCATTCATTCTCCAAGCGCGGCATCTGGCGTGTGATTTTCGCGTCGGCTGCCGGTACCATGATTGAGTGGTACGACTTTTTCATCTTCGGCAGTCTTGCCCTTGTGCTTTCCCAGAAATTCTATCCTCCGGGAAACGAGACGTTCGCTTACATTGCGTATCTTTCCACGTTTGCCGTCGGCTTCGTGGTGCGGCCGTTCGGCGCGTTGTTCTTCGGCCGCATCGGCGATCTGGTGGGCCGGAAGTACGCGTTTCTGGTTACGCTGAGCATCATGGGCGGGGCCACGGCGTTGATCGGATTTCTTCCAAGCTTCCACACGGGCGGCTGGATTTCTCCGGTGATCCTGATTCTGATTCGCGCGCTGCAGGGACTTGCGGTCGGCGGCGAGTATGGCGGCGCTGCGGTTTACGTGGCGGAACACGTTCCGGACAACAAGCGCGGGTTTTACACCAGCTTCATCCAGATCACGGCGATGCTTGGTTTCTTCGCGTCGCTCTTTGTGATCATCGCGACGCAGCGCTCGATGTCGGTCGAAGCCTTCAACCAGTGGGGCTGGCGCATACCGTTCCTGCTTTCGATCGTGCTGGTGACTTTGTCGTTCTACATCCGGCTGCGTATGAAGGAATCACCGATCTTTTCGGCGATTAAGGAGGCGGGAAAGACCTCGCGCAATCCGCTGAAGGAGGCTTTCAGCGGCTGGAAAAATATCCGCCAGGTGCTGGTAACGCTTTTCGGCGCAACCGCGGCGCAGGGAGTGCTGGCGTATTCCGCCGAGTTCTATTCGCTCTTCTATTTGCAGACAATCCTGAAAGTGAACCAGCAGACTGCCAGCATCATCGTGGCCGCCGCGCTGCTGCTCTCGGTGCCCACCCTCATTGGCTTCGCGGCACTTTCCGACCGCGTGGGCCGCAAGTGGATAATGATGGCCGCGTGCCTGCTGGGCATCGTCACGTGGTTTCCGATTTACAAAGCCATGCAGCGGGCTGCCGGCAACAATGTGATTTCCGTCGGGTCCACAAATAACAAAGTCACCGGCGCGATCACGCTTTCACCCATGACTAAGGACCCGCTATCCGCGCAACTTGTCCCGACGAGAGAGGCCTTGAACCCCGATATACCCGGCCTGATTTTGCTGGTCTACGCGCAGCTTTTTGTCTTCACCATGATTTATGCGCCTCTCGCAGCCTACCTGGTCGAAGCGTTTCCGGCGCGCATCCGCTACACGTCGCTTTCCCTGCCGTATCACATTGGCAACGGTATTTTCGGCGGCTTGCTGCCGGTGATTGGACTTTCAGTCTGCGCGGCCACGGGCAACATCTACGCGGGGCTTTATTACCCGCTGGCCGTCTGCGCTATCACGCTTGTGGTTGGCAGCTTGTTTCTGAAAGAGACGCGTGCCACGCGCATCTGGGACGAAATCGACGAAAGCACCGGCGCATCGTAGCTCTGTGCTACTGTTTTAAGTGATGGGCAATCTCGGCATTTATATTCAGGTTCCGTTCTGCCAGACGAAGTGCACCTACTGCAACTTCCACACGGGCGTGGTGTCGCCCGGCCGATTTGCGCCTTACGCGCATGCAGTAGGCAAGGAAATTGCATTCCATCGAATTATGAAGGTAGCAGCGGGGATTAATTCCCTCGACACACTGCTTTGCGAGGGCCCGGTCGTGGACACGGTGTATGTCGGAGGTGGCACGCCAAGTCTGCTGGAGCCGGGAATCCTCTTCACCATGCTCGAATATTTGCCACAGAGTTTCGATTGTCAGTGGAAGGAAGTTACCCTGGAAGCGGACCCCGAGACCATTGTGGCCGAAAAGGCCGCTGCCTGGGTCGCCATGGGCTTCAATCGCATCAGCTTTGGTTCGCAATCGTTTGTGGATGAAGAGTTGAAAACTGCCGGCCGTATGCATCGCCGCGAGGATATTTATCACGCCGTCCCCATTCTTCGCGCCGCGGGAATTCACAATATCAGCTTTGATCTGATCGCTGGGCTTCCCAAACAGACGGCCGCTTCTTGGCGGCAATCGCTAACCGAGGCCATCGCGCTAGGGCCGGAGCACATCTCCATCTACATGATGGAAATCGACGAGGGCAGCCGGCTGGGCCTGGAAGTGCTGCAGAGCGGCTCGCGCTACAGCGCCAGGGATCTGCCCAGCGAAGAGTCCACGGCCGAATTTTATGAACTTGCGCAACTGGAGTTGAAATCCGCAGGCTACCTCCAGTACGAAATCTCCAATTGGGCTAAGCCAGGATTCGAATCCCGTCACAACCTTAAATACTGGCGGCGGGAACCGTATCTCGGCTTCGGCGCCGGCGCGCATTCGTTTTCCGGTGGGCAGCGTTGGGCGAACTGCCACGATGCTGCCGCTTATGTTGAGTCGATTTCCGAGGGGAACAACGCCATAGAATCCGTCGATACTCTCACGCCCGTACTCGCCCTCGAGGAAGAATTCTTTCTTGGCCTGCGCCAACTGACAGGAATCGATCTGTCGCGAATTGAGCGCGAGTATGGTGTTAGCCTCTCTGGAAAAGTCAGCGAACTTGCCGCTCGTGGCATGGTGGAGAAGCAGGGCAATATCCTGCGTTTGCCCGCCGGGAAACTCAGCGTGTCCAATGAAGTCATCGTGGAGTTGCTGCGCTCCGTTCAGGTCGCCGCCTGAAGCGTGAAGTGTCCGCTTGCTTCGAACCGGCTTTGCAATCGCTTTCAAATCGTTTTAGGCTCTGAACGAGGCCAACCATGACGTACACCGTCGCAAAAGGAAACCAGCTTACCGATCCCGACCACGTTGCTCCCATTGAAGGCGCTGTCGATCTGCGCAGCGACACCGTCACGCGCCCCAGCGAAGAGATGCGCCGCGCCATTGCCGTGGCCGAAGTGGGCGACGACGTGTACGGCGAAGACCCGACCGTCAATAAACTGCAAAAACGCGCCGCCGAAATCTTTGGCAAGGAGGCCGCTCTCTTCGTCCCCACGGGTTGCATGGGCAACCTGATCGCCATCAAAATCTGGACGCATCACGGCAATGAAGTCGTCTGCGAAGACCGCAGCCACGTCAATCTGTACGAACTTGCCTCGATGTCCGCCATCGCGGGTTGCATGCCGCGTGCCGTACGTGGCGGTGACGACGGCATCCTCACCTGGCAGCAGATTGAACCTGCCATTCGCCCGAAAATTTACTATGACTCTCAGACCGCGCTGGTTTGTCTCGAAAACACCAGCAACATGGCCGGCGGCACCGTCTATCCCACCGCGCGGGTGGATGAAATCTGCGAGCGCGCCCACGAGTTCGGCCTGAAAGTTCACCTCGACGGCGCGCGCATTTTCAACGCTGCTGCTGCGCTCGGCGACACGGTCGCCAATATGACCAGGAACGTCGATTCCGTAATGTTCTGCCTCTCCAAAGGGCTCGGCGCCCCCGTCGGCTCCATGATTCTCGGCTCGCGCGAATTCATTGAGCGTGCCCGCGTCTACCGCAAAATGTTTGGAGGGGGCATGCGCCAGGTCGGCGTGATTGCCGCAGCGGGATTGATCGCGCTGGAAAAGTCTCCTTCGCGGCTGCAGGAAGACCACGCCAACGCGCAGCATCTCGCCGAGGGCATCGCGAAAATTCCCGGCCTGAAAATCGATCCCGCCAGCGTCAAGACCAACATCGTCATCTTCGATTGCAGCGCCAGCAGCATGAACGCCGTCGAACTCTGCGACGCCCTGCACGAGCGCGGCGTCTGGGCGCAGGACACGGCTTTCCACTCCGTCCGCATGGTCACGCATTGGAACGTCAACCGTGCCGGCATCGATCGCGCGATCCAGGAGCTTGGCGCGGTGGTGCAAAAGAAAAAAGGCCAGGTCGCCTGACGCCAATCTGAATTAGAATCTTCAGTCAGTTACAGAAAAGGAACCTTCGCTATGAAAACGAATCTCGCTCGCTGGTGTGCCTTCAGCCTCACGCTTTTGCTGGCGGTCACGCTTGCCCCTCGGTTTACGCTCGCGCAGCAAACTACGGCACCGACGCCGGACGAAGCCAAGCGGTTCATCGAGCATGCGGAGCAAGACCTTTCCGATCTTGGACTGAAAGCCGCGCGCGCGTCCTGGGTGCAGCTAAACTTCATCACCTTCGACACGGAAAACATCGCAGCCGATGCTCAGGAGGCCGCAAACACCGCCGCCACCAATTACGCCAAACTGGCGCATCGTTACGACAAAGTGAATCTCCCGCCCGATCTGGCTCGCAAGCGTCTGTTGCTGGAGCTTGCCGCGGACTTTCCCGCGCCGGATGACGCGAAAGCGCAAAAAGAGCTGGCCACCATTCTCGCGTCGCTCGGCAGCGACTACGGAAAAGGGAAGTGGTGCCCTGACGGTGATGCCAAGCCGTGTCTCGATATCACCAAGATTGAACGCTTGCTGGCCACCAGCCGCGATCCCGAAGAGATGAAGCGGGCGTGGATCGGCTGGCACGCGATTGGCGCGCCAATGCGCGATCGCTACGCGCGCATGGTGGAACTTGGCAACGCGGGTTCGCGCGAACTCGGCTATTCCGACGTCGGCGCGCTGTGGCGCTCCAAGTACGACATGCCGCCGGATGATTTTGCGAAAGAACTCGACCGCGTTTGGGAGCAACTTCGCCCGCTCTATCTTTCGCTGCACGCCTATGTGCGCGGCCAGTTGGCGAAAAAATACGGCAAGGATGTCGTTCCACTGAACGGGCCGATTCCCGCGCATCTGCTTGGCAACCCCTGGGCCCAGGAGTGGAACAACGTTTACGAACTGATGGATTCGCCGAAGCCGGCGCAGAGTTACGACCTTACGAAAATCCTGGTGGATCGCAAGACCGACGCTCGCGGCATGGTCAAATACGGCGAGAACTTTTTCTCCTCCATCGGCTTCGCACCGCTTCCAGAAACGTTCTGGCAACGCTCGCTTTTCACCAAACCGCAGGACCGCGACGTTGTCTGCCACGCCAGCGCGTGGGACGTGGATGAGAAAAACGATCTGCGCATCAAAATGTGCATTCAGATCACGGAGGAAGATTTCCGCGTCATCCACCATGAACTCGGCCACAACTATTACCAGCGGGCCTACAACCAGCAGCCCGAGCTTTTCCGCGGTAGCGCCAACGACGGCTTCCACGAAGCCGTGGGCGACACCATCGCGCTCTCCGTCACCCCGGAATATCTGAAAACCATCGGGTTGATCGACGCGGTGCCACCCGCATCCGACGACACGGACTATCTGCTGCGAAAGGCGCTTGAGAAAGTGTCGTTTCTGCCATTCGGCCTCGTGATCGACAAATGGCGCTGGGAAGTTTTCTCCGGCAAGATCAAGCCTGCGGAATACAACAAAGCCTGGTGGGAGCTTCGGCGGAAATATCAGGGTGTCGCCCCGCCGGTTGAGCGGATGGAAGCCGACTTTGATCCAGGCGCAAAATTTCACGTCCCCGCCAACGTTTCCTATATGCGGTATTTTCTCGCGGCCGTTTACCAGTTCCAGTTCCAGCGCGCGCTTTGTAAAACTGCGGGCTATGAAGGTCCGTTGAATCGCTGCTCGATCTATGGCAACAAAGCCGCCGGCGAAAAGCTGAACGCCATGCTCAGCCTCGGGCAGAGCAAGCCTTGGCCCGAAGCCCTGGAAACGCTGACAGGCCAGCGTCAAGTCGATGCCACCGCCCTGGCCGATTATTTTGCGCCGCTAAAAACCTGGCTCGACGCCCAAAACAAAAAGAACAACTACCCCATAGGGTGGTAACGGTAGCGGCTACATTCATGTGGCCGCGGCTTCCTCTCTGCCGCACCGGCCACGCTTAATTTGACATTTCGTTTACACGCCACCCGTAACCAAAACGTGCATCCCATCCCTTCATAAGATAAACTTTTACCAGCTATATAGATAACTATTACTCGAGGAACCCGTGGATTTCACTTTTACCGAAGAGCAAAAGCATCTCCGCAAGTCCGTCCGCGAATTCGCCGAAGGAGAAATCGGGCCCCACGTCATGGAATGGGACGAAGCCTCGCAATTTCCCCTCGAACTACTCCCAAAGCTTGCCGACATGGGCCTGCTGGGCGTCATCTTCCCGGAGGAATATGGCGGCGCCGGCCTCGGCTACATCGAATACGCCACGGTGATCGAAGAACTCTCCCGCGTGGACGGCTCCGTCGGCCTCTTCGTCGCCGCGCACAATTCGCTGTGCAGCAATCACATCTTCAAATTCGGGACGGAAGAGCAGAAGCGGAAATACCTCACGCCGCTAGCGCAGGGCAAAAAGCTGGGCGCCTGGTCGCTGACTGAGCCCGAAGCCGGCTCTGACGCCGGCGGGACGCGAAGCACGGCGAAGCGCGACGGCGCGCACTGGATTCTGAATGGCTCGAAAACGTTCACCACCAATGGCCACTATGCCGACACCTGCGTCGCCATGGCTGTGACCGACAAATCCAAAGGCTCGCACGGAATCAGCGCGTTTATTCTTGAAAAGGGTATGCCCGGCTTTCGCCCCGGCAAGAAGGAAAACAAGCTGGGCATGCGCGCCAGTGATACGTCTGAAATTATTTTCACGGATTGCAAAGTCCCCGAGGAAAATCTTCTCGGGCCTGAGGGAGAAGGATTTACTGGCAGCTTGAAGATTCTTGACGGCGGGCGCATCTCCATCGCCGCGCTGGGCCTCGGCATGGCCCAGGGGGCGCTGGACGCCGCGTTGAAGTACGCCAAGCAGCGAAAGCAGTTCGGCCAGGCCATCAGCGAATTTCAGGCCATCCAGTTCAAGCTGGCCGATATGGCAACGGAAGTGGAAGCCGCGCGCCTGCTCGTCTACCACGCCGCGTGGCTTGCCGATCAGAAAAATGTCCGCTTTACCCGCGAATCCAGCATGGCCAAGTTGTTTGCGGGTGAGGTTGCCGTGCGCGTGGCCAACGAATGCGTGCAGATTCACGGCGGCTACGGCTTCATCAAGGACTACCCCGCGGAGAAGTATTATCGGGACGTGAAGCTCTGCACCATCGGCGAAGGCACCAGCGAAATTCAAAAACTGGTCATCGCCCGGCAACTGCTCGGCAAGAAATAACCAGAGGCTGTAGCTCAGGCCTTCAGGCCTGAGGGTTTTCATAACAACGACGCGAGTTTCCCGGCGCAAGGCAAAGCCTCACCCCTGATGGGGTAAGCTACAGTTTCGTCGCGCTGCTCGGGATGACCGATTGGGAGAGTTGAGGTAGTCTGCTAAAGGTATGTTCTCCGTCGCGACGTTTCAACCGCACAGGCTCACTTCGCAATGACCACCGCCGTGAACGACTGGGCCAACAAGGTCCGCGCCGGGGACGTGCGTGCGATTTCTCGAGCTATTACTGCCATCGAAAATCATTCTGCGGAAGCGGAAGAATTGCTGCGGCAACTTTTTCCGCATACGGGCAACGCCTATCTCACCGGTGTCACCGGCGCGCCGGGCACGGGAAAGAGCACGCTGGTCGATCGGCTGGCGGCGTATCACCGCAAGCGCGAAGACCGCGTCGGCGTGGTGGCGGTGGATCCGACCAGTCCCTACTCCGGCGGCGCGATTCTTGGGGACCGCATTCGCATGCAGGGGCACGCCAGCGATACCGGCATCTTCATCCGTTCAATGGCAACCCGCGGATTCCTAGGTGGTTTGGCTCGTTCGACTGCCGAAGTTGCGCTGCTGCTTGATGCGGCCGGCAAGCGGCAAGTTCTGATTGAAACCGTCGGCGTGGGCCAGGACGAAATTGATATCGTCCGCCTCGCGGACTGCGTGCTCGTCGTTCTTGTTCCCGGCCTTGGCGATGACATACAGAATATGAAGGCCGGCCTGATGGAAATCGGCGACATTTTCGTGCTCAACAAAGCCGATCGCGAAGGCGCCGATCGCCTGGAAGAACAGCTCCACGCGATGCTGTCGCTGGTAATGCCGCGCGATGGCTGGCATCCGCCGGTGATTCGCACGGTGGCGACGGAAAACCGCGGCGTGGAAGAACTTGCCTTGACCGTCGAGAAATTCCGCAAGCATTTCGAATCCAGCGGCCAACGCCGCCAGAAGCATGTGGAGCACTGGCAAAACCGATTGATCGAAATGCTGGAATCGCGCCTGCTCGAAAAAGTCCTCGGCGGCAAGGAAGGCGAAGCACGGCTGCGCGCGCTGGCCGTGGAAGTTGCGGAGCGCAAGAAAGACCCGTTTACCGCGGTTAGTGAAATTCTGAGAGGAGCACGGCTGGTTGAATGAGTCTTCGGCGGAATCTGCTTCTCCTCCCTCGATCGAAAAGCAGATCCCTCACCCGCAAACGACGCGGGTTCGGGATGACAATTTGAGGTCTTGGCAAATCAAAAGATGTGATGAGTAAGGGTTAAGGGATTCTTGCGTATGCATTTGGGCGACATTGAGGTTCGTTATCTCGACGGGGGAAACTTCTGGCTGGATGGAGGCGCCATGTTCGGCGTCGTGCCGAAAGTCTTCTGGGACAAAAAATCCGCGCCCGACGAAAAGAACCGCATCCGTTTGCGTGCCAATTCGTTGCTTGTCCGAGCCCACGGAAAGACGATCGTCATCGAAACCGGCAATGGCACCAAGTGGGACGCGAAACAGCGCGCCATCTACGCAGTTCAGGAGGGCGATCCGCTGGTCGACTCGCTTGCGAGGCAAGATGTTCAGCCAAGCGACGTCGATCTGGTCATCAATACCCACCTCCACTTTGACCATGCTGGGGGCAACACGCGCATGGAAGACGGCCGCGCCGTTCCGACATTTCCGAACGCAAGGTATGTCTTGCAGCGTGCCGAGCTTGCGCACGCCGCCGAGCCGACCGAGCGCGACCGAGCGAGCTATTTCCCCGACAATTTCCAGCCCATCACCGACGCCGGGCTCTGGAATCTTGTCGACGGCTATACGCAAATCTTTCCTGGCATCTCCGTCGCCCGAATCCCCGGCCATAACGCGGACATTCAAGCCGTCCTACTCACGGGCGGAGGAAAAACGCTGGCCTTTGTTGCGGATTTGCTCCCGACACGGCACCATATTCCTTTGCCCTGGATCATGGCGTACGATCTGTACCCTCTGCAGACGCTGGAAACGAAACGCAAGTGGGTGCCGCGCATGGCAAAAGAAAACTGGATCGTTGTTTTCGGTCACGATCCGGACGTTGCCGTAGCCTCGCTTCACGAGCGCGACGGAAAAATCGAATTCGAGCCGGTGGACCTGAACCGGTAATTCCCAGGAGAAAACGCATGGCAGGCACAAAAAAGGCCAAGGGGAAATCTGCGCGGGCGAAGGATCCGCTGGCGGAAATCGGTGTGATCGGCGGCAGCGGGCTCTACGCGATGAGCGGCCTGAGCAACACGCGTGAGCTCCGCGTGAAAACGCCCTTCGGAGAGCCTTCCGACAAGATCGTGCTCGGCAATTTCGAGGGCAAGCGCGTGGCTTTTCTCGCCCGCCACGGCCGAGGACACCGCATTCTTCCAAGCGAACTGAACTTCCGCGCCAACATCTACGCCATGAAACTCCTCGGCGTCCAGCGCATTATTTCCGTCAGCGCTGTAGGTTCGCTGCAGGAAGATTTGCGTCCCGGCGAATTCCTCGTTCCCGATCAGTTTTTCGACAGCACCAAGGGCCGCATTTCCACATTCTTCGGCAACGGGCTGGTCGCTCACGTAGCCTTCGACAAACCCACCTGCGGCCAACTTTCGACCGTGCTCGCCGACGCCTGCGTCTCCGTCGCCGTGCCGGTCCATCGCAAGGGCACTTACATCAACATGGAAGGCCCGCAATTTTCCACACTCGCCGAAGCGCATTTTCACCGCGCGCAGAAGTTCGACGTGATCGGCATGACCAACGTCACGGAGGCGAAGCTCGCGCGCGAAGCCGAAATCTGTTACGCCACCGTGGCCATGATCACCGATTACGATTGCTGGCACCCGGAGCACGAGTCGGTCACCGCCTCGCAAATCATTGCCACGCTCAACCAGAACGCCTCTAACGCGCAGAATGTCGTCCGTGAAGCCGTGAAGACCATGCCTGCGGAGCGAAAATGCAAGTGCGGGTCCGCGCTGGCGCATTCGCTGATCACCGATTTCAAGCTGGTCCCCGCAAAAACGAAGAAAAATCTTGCCGCCATCATCGGCAAGTATCTGTCCTAGGAGAAATCTGTGTCCCTGCTCGTCGTCGGCTCCGTCGCATACGATGCACTCGAAAGTCCGTACGGAAAAGTGGAACGCACGCTCGGCGGCGCAGCCACGTATTTTTCCGTTTCGGCAAGTTTCTTTACCCATGTGAATCTTGTGGCCATTGTCGGCGACGACTTCGACCCGAAAGACGAAGCCATCCTCAAGAAACGCTCGATAGACATCGAAGGGCTGGAGCGCAAGGAAGGGAAGTGCTTCTTCTGGGCCGGGCGCTATTCGGAGAATCTCAACGAGCGCGTTACGCTGGTCACCGACTTGAACGTCTTCGCCGAGTTCAAGCCGCGCTTACCAGAAGAATACCGCAATTCCAAGTTTGTCTTCCTGGCCAACATCGCGCCGGATCTGCAGGGTGATGTTCTTCACCAAGTGAAGGGCACGCCCAAACTTGTGGCGATGGACACGATGAATTATTGGATCGAGCGCACCAATGCCGAACTGCGCGAAACGCTGAAACATGTAGACATACTGATGATCAACGATTCCGAAACGCGCCAGCTTTCCAGCGAACACAATCTGCTGCGCGCGGCGAAACACATTTTCAAGATGGGCCCCTCCACGCTGGTCGTAAAGCGGGGCGAATATGGCGCCATGCTCGTCGACAAAAACGGCGTCTTCTGCGTTCCGGCGTTCCCGCTCGAAGAGCCACACGATCCCACCGGCGCCGGCGACAGCTTTGCCGGCGGTTTCATGGGTTATCTAGCCGGCGCCGGCAGCACGAACGATGCCGCGCTTCGCCGCGCGATGGTCTACGGCTCTGTCCTGGGCAGCTTCACCGTAGAGCGTTTTGGTCTGGAACGCCTGCTGAAACTCAAAAAGCCCGAGATACACGCCAGGGCACGGCACTTTTTGAAATTGACCCAATTCAAACTCTAAGCGGTAGAATTTTCTTGAATCCGGGGTTAACCGAACGGGAATGCTTCACTTTCACCAAATTCTGCTAAGGCTTTTGTGCGCATCCGCGCTGGGCGCTGCGATCGGCGTCGAACGCGAAATACATCGCCGCCCCGCAGGCATCCGTACCAGCATGTTCGTGTGCATGGCCACCGCGCTCTTCACGATCCTCTCCGTCGAGATCAGTCACATGTACGGTGATTCCAGCTCCACGCGCATCGCTTCCAATATAGTTCAGGGCATTGGCTTCTTGGGCGCCGGGGCAATCCTGAAAGACAGCGCGGGTCTCGTCGGTATGACCACGGCCGCCACAATTTTTGCCGAAGCCGCCATAGGCATGGCCGCCGGCGCTGGGCTCTATGCCGTTGCGGGGTCAGCAACAGCCATTGTCCTGTTCGGACTTTTTGTCATGGCCTGGTGTGCCGATCGTTTTAGCCTCCGATCGAGGGTAATGGTCTTCCGGTTCACGACCAGTCACGCCGAAAATGTCGCCAGCGAGGTCCAGCGCCTGCTTGCAAACCTGAAAATTCCCGCGCAGCACTTTGGCGTCTCAATGACCGGGACCAGTTCGATTGTGGAATTCGAGGCAGTTGTGAGCCACAAGCAGCAGTTGCAGATTGTAGAGCAACTCAACCGCCAGGGAGTGGTCACCGAAGTCGTGCCGCTACAGGGCCACCACGAATGAAACAGGGCATCCCCAAACTGCAAAAGCCCCCGGCGCTTCGCAAGGGCTCGCGGCTCGGTGTGGTTTTCCCATCTTCGCCCGGCGATGCGGCCGGGATCATCGCGGGCGTTGCGGAACTGAGGCGATTAGGTTTCCAGGTTGAAGAACCCGCACAGATGGAATCAATCGGCTACTTTGCCGCGACCCACAGTGAGCGCCTGAAGCAATTCAGCAAGACCGTTAACGACAAGCACGTTGACGGGGTGATCGCCGCGCGGGGAGGTTATGGAGCCAACTACCTGATTGACGCGCGGTTGTCGACGCGTTTGCAAGGGCCCACATGCATGGTCGGGTTCAGCGACTTTAACATCATTCAACTGTTGATGGCGCGGGTACGCGGCTGGGCCGGCTTCTACGGCCCGATGGTGGCTAACGGGCTGAATCATGGCGCGAACCAGCCTTCGGGCTACGAGCCGGTTTCGTTCCTGCAAGCCGTGTGCGAGACGAAAGCCAAGTGGACGATTCCGCTTCGCGGCCAGCCGCTGGCTTCTGGCTCGGCCTCGGGCCGGTTGGTTGGCGGCTGCCTGACGATGATCCAAACGACGATGGGCACGGGGTTCTCGCCGAATACCAACGGGGCGATTCTCGTTCTGGAAGATCGCGCAATGAAGCCGTATCAAGTGGATCGGGCGCTGCGCCATTTATACCAGGCGGGGATGTTTGAAAAGGTTTCCGGCGTGATTCTGGGCGATTTCCCGGACAGCGATCCGCCCATCAGCGGCAGCCCGAGCGTTCCGGAAATCTGCGCGGAGATTCTGGGTCCGCTGAAGATTCCCATCGTTTACGGCGCGCCGATCGGGCACACAAAACGTCCTATGCTGACGATTCCGCTTGGCGTTCAGGCAAAATTGCAGGCGAAAGGTGAAGGCACGCTCGAAATTCTCGAACCGGCCGTCGTCGAGTAAACTGTAGTGGCCGACCTTTAGGTCGGTCAGCAGAACTTGTGTTCAAACCTGATAGAGGAAGTGTTTTTGGCCAAGGTAAAACACATTCACATGATCGGAGTCGGAGGCTCGGCGATGTCGCCCCTCGCGGGGATGCTGAAGGAGCGCGGCTACCGCGTCACCGGCTCAGACGCAGGCGTCTACCCGCCCGCTTCCACGTTTCTGGAATCGCTGGGCATCGAGTACGCCACTGCTTTTGATCCGAAGCATCTTACGCCCCCGCCGGACCTCATCATTGTTGGCAACGCAATTTCCCGCGGCAACGTGGAAGTCGAGGAGATGCTCGACCGCAAGCTCCCCTATCGTTCGCTGCCCGAAGTCATCGAAGAAGAATTTCTTCCCGGCCAGCACTCCGTCGTCGTCAGCGGCACTCACGGCAAAACGACGACCACGGCCATGCTCGCGTGGCTTTTTCATATCGCGAAAAAGCGGCCGAATTTTCTGGTTGGCGGCATCGCCGAAAATTTCGGCCAGGCGTACTTCCTTGGCGGCGGGGAAGAGTTTATCCTCGAAGGCGACGAGTATGATTCCGCCTATTGGGATAAGGCAGCGAAGTTTTTTCACTACCATCCCGATGACCTAATCGTTACTTCGCTGGAATTCGATCACGCGGACATTTACGCCGATTTCGACGTCTACCAGCTCGCCTTTCGCCGCCTGGTGAATCTTGTTCCGCGCCGCGGCCGCGTGATCGTCTGGGGAGACTCCGAAGCCGGTGAGGCCCTGGGCAGCGCCACCGCGAAAGCGTTTTGCCCTGTGATTCGCTACGGTTTTCAGTCAGGCAACGACTGGGTCGCCGCCAACGTCCAATCCGATGGCGATGCCATGACCTTTCAAGTGAATTTCAAAGGCGAGCCCTATGCCGACATTCGCCTGGCCGCGACGGGGCGTCACAACGTTCTCAACGCGCTTGCCGCGCTGATCGTCGCGCAGGGCCGGGGGATCCGGCGCGAATCAATTCAGGAAGCGCTTTCCACGTTCCGCAGCGTCAAGCGTCGGATGGACGTGAAAGGCGAGGTGGACGGCGTGCTCATCGTGGACGATTTCGCGCACCATCCGACGGCGGTGAAGGCCACGATCGAAGCCGCGCGCCTTCGCTGGCCTGACAAGCGCCTGTGGGCCGTGTTGGAGCCGCGCTCGAATTCCATGCGCCGCAAAGTGTTTCAGGATGCCCTTCCGGAATCGCTTGCGCTCGGAGACAAAGTTTTGCTTGGCAGCGTCCACCGTGCCGGCCAACTTGCCGACGACCAGCGTCTCGACCCCGAGACCGTCGCCGCCGCTGTGCGCAAACTTGGCAAAGACGCGCGCGTACTTCCCGGCGCTGACGCCATTGCCGATCTCCTGGTCACCGAAGCGAAACCCGGGGACCTGCTGCTGATCATGTCCAACGGCAGCTTCGACGGCCTCTGCGAAAAGCTTCTCCAGAAATTCGCAGCGCGCCACTCCACCAGCGGAGCGAACGCCCGGTGATCAGAAAACTTACGGTTCTCCTACGATTTGTCGCGACGCTCGCCCTCGCGTGCTCTCTCCTTGTCCTAAGGGCCGAGGCGGAAATTCGCTACACCGTTTCTCTTGCGCATCCTGAACAGCATCTTTTCCACGTCACCGTGGAAGTTCCCGACGTAAAAGATCACATCGATCTCCAAATGGCCGCCTGGGACGCTCTGTATGAGATTCGTGATTTCAGCAGCCACGTTCAGCGGGTAACAGCAGTTGCGAACGGCAGGGAAGCAGCTATTGAAAAGCTGGACAAACTCACGTGGCGCGTCCGGGCCAGCGGCACGATCAAAGTTTCCTACGACACGTTTTGGGACGATCCCGGCCCGTTCAGTTCGCAACTGAATGCCGAACACGCTTTTATCAATCCCGCGATGATCCTCCTCTACGTGCCCGACCGCCGCCCGGAGGATTGTGAAATTACGTTCGGCTCCGTACCCGCGGATTGGAAAATGGCCACGTCGCTGAAATTGGCTAGCGCGGAGACTACGCAAATCGTCTCGCTCCGTGTCACGGCTTCAGATTTTGCGGCCCTTGCCGATTCCCCCATCGAGCTTTCACACTTCGAGGAGTTCACTCTTCACGACCTCTCGCCTCCAGTTCACGTCGTCATCCACGGCGACGACTACAAGCGGCACGACGTGGAATCCGTGCTGCGCAAAATCTGCGCCTATGAAGTGAAGCTGATGGATGGCGCGCCCTATTCTGACTACACGTTTATCTTCCACATCGGCAAAGCTTCTGGCGGAACTGGCGGTGGCATGGAACACGCCAATTCCACGGCCATCAATATTCCCAATGGCGCCTCGCTTCCCAATGTCTCCGCGCATGAATTCTTCCACCTCTGGAACGTCAAGCGCATTCGTCCGGCGTCGCTTGAACCCATCGATCGCACGCGGGAAATGTACACGCGCTCATTGTGGTTCGCGGAAGGCGTCACGAACACTGTCAGCTCTTACGCGCTTGTTCGTACGGGCATCTGGAGCAAGCAGGAGTTCCTGCAAGACCTGAGCCAACAGATCACCGAACTTGAATCCCGCCCGGCCGAACAGTGGCAGAGCGCCGAACAGTCCAGCCTGGATGCCTGGCTCGAGAAATACGCGCTCTACAACCAACCGCAGCGCAGCGTTTCCTATTACACCAAGGGCCAGGTGCTCGGTTTTCTCCTCGACATCGTTTTGCGCGATCGCACTGACAATCAGCGCAGCCTGGATGATTTGTTGCGCGCGATGAATATGGATTTTGCCCGGGAAGGGAAGTTCTATCGCGACTCCCTCGATATCCGCTTCGAATCCGAAAAGCTTGCCGACCTATCGCTCGCGGATTTCTTTGACAATTACGTCGCCGGGGCGAATCCCTTGCCTTACGAAAAAGTGTTGGCTCTCGCCGGTCTCGAACTCCGCGCCCACGAATCCGTCCGCGCCACGCTCGGGTTTCTGGCCCAGCGCGAACCGGGCGAGCCCTGGAGTGTCGCCGCCGTCGAGGCCGACAGCCCCGCGGCAAAAAGCGGCTTGCAGGTCGGCGATGAAATTCTTCGCTGGAACAACGGGGAAGTTCCACGCCGTGCCGAGCGATGGGCCGCCCAGCAAAAACCCGGCGACATCCTGCGCCTCCGCATCCGACGCGCCGAAAAAGAAGAGACCATCGAACTGCACCTCGGCGAACTGCATCAGAAATTCTTTCAGGTTGCGGAGATGTCTGGCGCCGACGATCGCGCTCGCCGCCTCCGCGACGGCCTCCTGCACGGCACGACGGATCCCATCACTGCCCGTTCCCACTGACGTAGCGCCGGCATTTTGCCGGCAGACGTATTCTGGGAAGAATGCTGGCCGGCAGGATGCCGGCGCTACACAGAGTGCAAGTCTTGCTTTACTTAGAACTGAAAACCGCTAACTTATAACTTGCCTATGCTCCGTACCGCTTTCATGTGCGTGTTCCTCTCGCTCTATATCCTCATCTTTGGGCCGCCGTTGCTTATCTACACGGTGCTTACAAAAAATCCCGATCCGCTCTACTGGGCAGCTATCAAGGGGATTATGTTTTTTGTCAACGCTGTAGGCGTCCGCGTAAAGGTGAAGGGCATCGAGCGCATCCCCAGGGGCACGGTCATCTTCGCTGCCAACCACACCAGCGCCGCCGACGCGCCCGCGGTTGTGGACGCGATTCCTCGGCGCATCGCCATCCTGCTGAAGCGCTCGTTATTCAAATTCCCGATCGTCGGGCAGGCGTTTCATCTCGCGCAGTTCATTCCCGTCGACAGGTTCGACCGGGATTCCGCCATCACCAGCCTGGAAAAAGCGACCGAGGCGATCAAAGGGGGCCAAAGCTTTCTGATTTATCCGGAGGGAACGCGTAGCCCGGATGGCCGTCTGCAGGATTTCAAAAAGGGAACCGCGGTGATGGCTATCAAGGCCGGCGTGCCGCTGGTGCCAATTGCTTGCTCCAATGCCCACCGCATCATGAAGAAGCGCGAGATGAAGATTTACCCGGGCGAAATCCTGGTCGAATTTCTGCCACCGATTGATTCCTCCCGGTACACGCTCGAGCAGCGCGAAGAGTTGAACCAGCGCCTTCACGATGAACTGGCGGCGGGATTGCCGGCGGATCAGAGACCGATTGGATTCCCCGGTGCGGAGTGATCTTGAGTGCGGGAGCGAAGCTCCCGCTTTTGCGGTGGGAAGGCCTGTTACCACATCACATTTTGTGCAGGGAGTTTACTCCGCAAAAGCGGCAACTGGGCTGCCGCACTCAAAAGGGTCGCCGTGAATTTCTTATTCGGTGGTGGCTGGCGGCGACTTTTGTTCGAGCTCTGCCACTCTTTTTTGCAGGTCCGGCAATCGCCGCAGCGCCGCCATCATCCGCAGCCATTCCCTGTTTTCCACCGCGGGATACCCTGAATAGAGCGCGCGCTCCGGCACATCGTTCGGCACGCCGCTCTGCGCCGTGATCACCGCTCCATCGCCCACTGTGAGATGCCCCGCCGTCCCGACTTGCCCCGCGAGAATGCAGTTGTCGCCAATCCGCGTCGAGCCCGCGAGACCCACCTGTCCGCAAAGCATCGAATTCCCGCCCACCTTTGACGCGTGGCCGACCAGCACCAGGTCGTCAATTTTCGTTCCGCGCCCGATGCGAGTCTCGCCCACCGTCGCACGGTCTACGCAGGCGTTGGCCTGCACTTCCACGTCATCTTCCAGCACTGCTGGGCCGGACTGGGTCATCTTGTACCAGGTGCCATCGGGATTTTTTGCATAACCCAATCCGTCTCCGCCGATGATCACGCCATTCTGCAATATCACGCGGTCGCCAATCCTGCAAAACTCCCGCACAACGGCGTGCGCATGCGCAAAAAAGCGAGAGCCGATCCGCGCGCCACGATAAATTGTCACAAAGCTGTGCAGCACGGCGTTCTCTCCGAGCACCGCGTCTTCATCCACGAAGCAGTACGGCCCGATGTGCGCTCCGGCTCCAAGCTTCGCGCTTTTCGCAATCACCGCCGTGGGATGAATTCCCGGCGCATACTTCGGCGCTTCGTAGAACAGCTCAATCGCCTTCGCAAAACTCAAATAGGGATTGCCTGTCCGCAGTTTCGCCAGCGCCGGCCCGCTCGGCTCGCGTTCCACTTCCACGCCGTCCTCGATGAACACGGCGGAAGCCCGCGTGGTCTTGAGATTCGGCGCATATCGCCGGTTGGCCAGAAACGTCACCTCGCCCGGCTCGGCCTGTTCAATCCCCGCTACGCCGTGGATCGCTGCCTGCGGGTCTCCTTCCAAACGGCACTCCAACCGCTCCGCCAATTCCTTCAGCTTCATACGTACTCCTTCGCCATCCACCAAATAAGCTGTGAGTCTCGCACAGCATCAAGAGCGAAGTACAGCCAGACACTCTCGGAGTGCGCTGAGGAAGAACGACGCAGAGGCGTGACGTATCAGCGATTCGAGTAATCGCAAAAGGGCTCATAGCCCCGGGGCCCAGGATTTCACCCGCTGGCCACTGGTCTTAGCTTCGCTTTAGCCGAGGATTAAAGGTGCCCGATTACCATTGGACTCCGGGATACAGGCTCGGCATGCGGAATCCGCGGTAGGCATTCGCATTGGAGGTCTGCAGATGCCAGACTGTTTGCGGTGCGCTGCCAGGAATCACTTCAAAAATATCTGAGAAAACCCCGCCGGCGCCGGCATTGAAGTCGCCTTCGATATTCCCGTTGGCCAGCTGCTGCGCCCCGCCTCCCCAGAAGGAATATTCGCCGGGCTTGTAATCGGAGATGATCGTTGCGGTCATCGCCGTTTCGTCGATCTCCATTAGAGGCGCCGTACTGTAATTGCAGGGTGGCTGACCGGATGTCCCGCAGGTGACACCCGTGGGGAAAACGCGCAGATTGCCGTTGTCCATAATGGCCATCCGGAATTTTCCTGAACTGTTGGCGGTGGCAAAGTTGGGGTTGTGCTGTGCGTAAAACCAGTCCGCGGGTTCAGTGCCGCCCACGAGGGTGAAATCTCCCTGGTAGCCAAGATGCCAGAGAATCGCGCCATCGCCGGCTCCGTCGGCATAGTGAATCTTGATAATCCAGCTCTGATGCCTAATCGAAAGCAGAATGTTCCCATCATCGGTATAGAGGAGGGCGTTGGAGTGCGTCCAATCTGGATAGCCCTGCAGCGCCCTGGTGATATTGAGGTGATCGAATGCGCTCCACGTCCACCCGAGTTTGAAGCTCCCATCGCCCTGCGGAATCAGTTCGGCGAGCATATCACCGAGGATCGCGGTGGTAGGTGTTGCGGGGCAATTGGGAATGGTAGAACATAGTTCGCTGATCTGTATCAAAGCAATCCAGCGCCCGTTTGGAAGCTGAATCACATCATGGTGAAAGTTTCTGAAGGTAATGGGTTTGCCGATGGCAACGAAGGCGTTCTCAATCTGAGTGGCCGTTTCTTCCTGGATGGTATTTCCAGCCAAGTCGATCTCCCGCACCGCGCTCGGGAAGACGCCAACGAGAAAATGACCATTCTGAAGGAGGTGCACACCCTGCACGTTAGCTCCGCTGGGCAAACCGCCATAACTCCACAGCAGATTGCCGGAGAGGTCGACAGCGGCCACCGCAACCATGCCCGCAGTCTTGCCAATCGTATCGAGCAGTTCAATTCCGGGTTGCGGGGTCATACCCGGACTGGTGGTAACCGTCAATGCGGGAAGAGCAGCCGCGGGAAGAGCGTGTGTCGTGAACGTATGGTCCGAATCATTGGCAAATGTTCCGTCGGCAGCCTGTACGACAGCCCGCATGTGGTAATCCGTCGATGCCAGCATCCCCGCAACAAAAAAGCTCAGTGAACCAGTTGCCGGCCCCGGCTGCGTCCAGGTTTTCAATTTATAGGAAGTGTCCGTGCCGAATTGGATGAAGACGTTCAGGCCAACCGGCGGTGTCAGAGTGTAGACGGCTACTTGCGGATTAGCCGTGGCAGTGACCTGTCCGGAGGCGAGCACGGTGATGGCTGTGGAACTTGTTTTCGTAGGATCCTTCTGGCTGCTCGCGGTCACCGTAATGCTGGTGTTCTGCGTTACCGCAGGCGCGGTGAAATTTCCCGTCGAATCAACGGTTGCGCCGGAACCGGCGGGCACCGACCAGGCGACGTCAGTCGCGCCGACGGAATCAGCAGCGGTCAACTGCATCGATTGAGTGGAGAAAAGAAGCGCGGTTGTAGGAGTTACAGACAGTGTGACCGGGACCGGAGGAGTTGAAGTGGAGTTGCAACCCGCGGAAAAAATTGTAATCGCAGCAAACGCAAAAATACCAAACGGAATCCGATTCATTATTCATCCCAAGCGGGAAGTGGAGGCTGGCACCGCATCCCTATGAAGTGTGAAAACGCCCAGAGCGTAGCACATGCCGCCCGCGCAACCAACCGGAAACTCAGAACATTGCCGAGCATACGGTGGCAGTGGAAGAGTGCCCTACTTCAGATTCCGACAAGATCGAAGCCTGGCGTGGAGCCTAACGTCGGCGATAGCTGGAAACTGTCCCGGACTGGACGCCCTGAAAAATCCAGGCTTGGTGCGAAGGACGCGGCGCGGTGCTCGTTTTCTGTGGCCCAAGAGCCGCTCGTTCCTGACTTTGCGACTGTGCAAAGTTGGACAGACTTCACAATATGAATCGCATTAGGTTGATACGGGCATCAAGTTCGCACGGAGCAGCTGCCCGCAAGGGACGGAGTATGGGGACTAGTTGATGAGGGATCGGCGATCGCAACCCATGCCGCAGCGAGAATACGGGCCGGCGATTCTAGACAGAGGAGGATTACGATGAACTGGGATTTGATCGAGGGCAAGTGGAAGCAATCGATGGGCAAAGTGAAAGTAAAATGGGGGAAGCTGACTGACGACGACGTAACCGCGGTCAACGGCAAACGAGACCAATTGGTAGGCAAGATTCAGGAACGCTATGGGCTTGCGAAAGACGCAGCGGAAAAACAGGTTGATGAGTTTATCCAGTCGTATAGCGCGGACGACTCCGCAAAAGCGGCCAAGGCCTCCTGAACCGGCCCGCGACACCCGGCGTGGAGAATGCGATGGCGAAATACTGCGTGGCTGCCGGCGAGAGTGTCAACCGCGCCTGGAACGCGAAAAGCGCGGGGTACTTCGCTCTGGCAAAGGAGAAATAAAGAGGCAAGGTGACCAACCGTCGGCAGGCGATCGCCATAGCGTGCTTGAGCAAAAGTTCTGTTACTTTTTTGAGAGTTCACCTTGGAAATGGCGTTCAACATCCTCGTGGCTTAAAGGATTTCCTGCTAATGCCAGAACAACCGAATAGACAACTTCATTTCGCTCAATCTGCGCCGTGAGGAACGCGCCGTCTTTCGGCAGTTCCTGATAAATGAATTTCACCTTCCTGCCGTCTGCGAGAGACTTGATCCACTCTTCATTTTCCATTTGCATATCTCCCGCGCATAGCCTTGACGAATGTTTTGCGCAGCGTCGAGGGGCGTGGTCCTTACTTGCGGGAACTCGCCGTCTTGGAAGTCACGGAAATCTCAACCAAGGCGCCCTTCTTAAGCTTCATGTCACGCCCGTGCTCGTCTATTAATTCATTTTCAATTCGCGGATCTCGATATCGAGGCTTTTCGGTGAGGTCGACCGCAATCTGTGCCTTTTCAGGCTGACCTTTGCGCGGAGTGGGAATGATCTTTTCGGCTCTTCCGGGCATGCTGGCGCTCGACAGCTCCCGAATTCGCACAGAGTTCAGAGTCAATTCCGCGATTCTCGCAGACATGGCCATCCGCGGCTGCGCCATTTCCCTCTTGATGTCGGCGCGCGTCGTCATTTCCAGTTTGGTCTGTTTTTTTCTGCTCAAGGTAGTCCCATTATGGCTCTGCGAGAGAAGCATTTCAGTCCCGTTTCGCACAGATTGCGGCATTTTTCTACCGCTGTATTGACTACTAAGGGTCCCTTGACGCGCCCAATTGGGCATTTTCCATTATTCGTTGAACAACCGGGGTTGGGCCTCCGGCGCCATGGGAGCCGGCTTGCGGCGGGCAACGCCCACCACTCCGAGCACGGTCAATTCGGCAATTGCGGGGCGGGGAACATAGATGCGATCGGTGTTGGAATTGAAATCGGGGGGAGAGAGATGCAGGCCGTTGTCCAGAAACTTCAAGAGGTCATTCGGGATGACGCCCTCGAGCGTGGCGTCGTCACGAAAGCGCACCTTCACCCAGAGTCCGTCCAGTTTAGGCCGGTTCAAGAACGCCTTGCGCTCCGGCGCAAACTCCTCGTGAAGCTCCCTAACAAAGTAGACCGCACGAACCTTGTCTACGGCCACTGCTTCGTGTTCGCCCTCGGGCGTCAGCAAATCGAGCGTCTCCGCTCCCGTCAGCCGAGCCGGGTTCAAGAAGCCACGCAGGGCGCGCTTGTCGTCCAGTTCAATCACAACTTTTTTGTGCGTCGAGGCTGGGGCCCGCGTTTTCAAGCGAATTCACCCTTCAGTGGGCAGGAAACCGTTGCAGAAGCTTACAGTTTCATGTTATGTTAATCGCTGTTTTCCTGTCAACTCATTGTTTTTATTGGAGTTAGGCCCCCGAGGGTCGGTCTTTGTCTGAAAAGAAGCAGATCCTAAAATCCGCCTCGATTATTTCGCTGGTCACTTTCGCTAGCCGCATCTTGGGCTACGTTCGCGATCAACGCATTACCCTTCTCCTCGGAACCACTCTCAGCGCCGACTCTTTCGTCCTGGCCTATCGTATCCCCAATCTTTTCAGACGATTAGTGGGGGACGGCACCTTTTCCGCCACCTTTGTCCCAGTCGTCACCACTTACATGCGAGAACGATCCGCGGACGAGCTTTGGCAGTTCGTTAACCGGCTGTTCTGGACGGTCGCGCTGGTTCTGGCCGTGGTAGTCATTTTTGGGGTTATTTTCTCTCCCCACGTCATCCACACCTTTACTTCTCCGCAGGATAAAGTCGCGGGCTGGGACGAGGCGATCGAGCTTAACCGCATCATTTTCCCGTATCTCTTCTTCCTGGGCCTTGCGTCGATCGGCATCGGCATTCTCAACTCGTTTCACTATTTCGCCGTTCCTGCCGCCACCACGGTGCTGCTGAACGTGGTCATCATCGTCTTCTCCACGGCCGCGGTCTGGCACTATTTTCGGAGTCCCGCGACGTCTCTTGCGGTGGGTGTGCTGGTCGGCGGAGCATTGCAGTTCCTTATGCTGGTGCCGCAACTGGTGCGGCGTGGCATGCGATTTGATTTTAGCCTTTCGTTTACGCATCCAGCGATCCGGGACGTTGCCCGGGTGCTCTTTCCACGCTTCTTTGGGCTCGGCATATCGCAAATTAATTTTTTTGTGGACACTTACTTTGCAAACTCGGCTCGCATGCCCCGCGGTTCGCTGACCGCGCTTTACGTCGCGGACCGCGTCATGGAGTTGATGCTGGGCGGCTACGCCATCGCGGTTGCCACCGCGATTCTCCCCATCATGTCGCACCAGGCTGCGGCGAACAACTATGAAGGGCTGAAGAAGACACTCACGTTTGCCGTGCGCATCGTGGCCTATATCACGGTCCCCGCTGCCATCGGCCTGATGACCCTGCGCGAGCCCATCATCCGCATGCTGTTCCAACATGGTCAGTTCGTCGCCGAATCCACGCGCCTCACCGCGCGACCCCTGCTCTATTACGCAATCGGCCTACCTGCGCTGGCTTGCGTGAAGCTGATCGTGCCGGCCTTCTATTCGGCGAAAGACACCAAGACACCGGTGATCGTCGCGCTGATCTCTTTCTTTTTGAATATTTTCCTGAATATTGTGTTCCTTCAGAACACGTATTTGTACCACCGGTTTCAAAATGGCGGCCCGGCGCTGGCAACGGCCATCGCAACACTCTTTGATTTCGTTATTCTCTTTGCCGTTTTCCGCTTGCGATACGGCCCGCTGGGCAGTTTCGCGATGCTTCGTTCCCTGGGAAAAATTTCTGTTTGCAGCCTGATCATGGGCGCGGGGTGCCTGGTTGCGAACTACTACGCCAGTTTCACCCTGAACTCTGCCTTTCTTATTCAACTCGTGATATTTATCGCCATGATCCTTGGTGCCACGTTGGTGTATATCGGCCTTACATGGCTCTTCAAATGCCCTGAAATTGAAGAAGTCTACGGCATCGCCATGCGGCGCCCCGGCGCTGCGGAAGGATTGGCAGGTTCCTGATGGAAATCTCCACAACCATCGCCTCGTTTCTCACCTACGTCCGTGTGGAAAAGGGATTGTCCACGAACACGGTGTCGGCGTACCGGCGCGATCTGGTGAAATTCGAGAGCTACGCCAAGAAGAAAAAACTTACGCTTGAAAGCGTTTGCCGCGACGACTTGGTGGATTTTCTCTCCAGCCTGTTCCGCCAGAAACTGGAAAGCCGCACGGTCGCGCGGCACCTGGTCACCCTGCGCAATTTCTTCCGCTTTGCGCAGACCCAGGACCTGATCAGCGTCGACCCGTCCTCCAATCTGGAATCGCCAAAGATTCGACGCTCCCTGCCGGGATATCTCCGCCTGGAGGATATCGAGCGCCTCCTCGCGCAGCCCGACGACAAAACCCCCATCGGCCTTCGCGACCGCGCCATGCTCGACGTTCTCTACTCGACCGGCCTGCGCGTTTCCGAACTGATCGGTCTTCGCGTCATGGATCTGGACCGCGCGGTCGGATGCGTTCGCTGCATCGGCAAGGGCGACAAGGAGCGTATCGTCCCCATCGGCAAGAAAGCGTTGGCGCTCGTTGATCGCTATTTGCGCGACGCGCGCCCGAAGCTTGTGACGGCAGGGAAACAGGTCAACTCGCCCACGCTTTTTATCAACCGGCGGGGCAGCACGCTCAGCCGCGTGGGCGTATGGAAAATTCTTTCGGCGTACGGCCGGCGCGCGGGACTGCGCGTGCCCTTGACGCCGCATATGCTGCGGCACAGTTTCGCCACGCATCTGCTGGAAGGCGGCGCGGACCTGCGCTCCGTCCAGCTGATGCTGGGCCATTCCGATATTTCCACGACGCAAATTTACACGCACGTCGTGGAAGAGCGGCTGAAGCAGATTTATAAAGCGCATCACCCCCGGGCGTAACGCACGGGAACGGACTCATCGCGGGTATGGCATTCGCAGCGTGGATGCCAACTTTGAAGCGGAAGGAACGCAATGCCTGATTACATGTTTCTGTTGGAAAGCCGGCTCTCGCCGGAACAACGCGCGGCCATGTTGCGCGTGCAGGAGTTGGCCGCCGTCATGGGCTTCAACGTCTATCTCACGGGCGGCACGGTGCGTGACCTCATCACGGGCGCGAACCTGCGCGATCTTGACTTCACCGTCGAGGGCAATCCGTCCAAAATGGCCCGGGAACTCGAAAAGGGCGGAGCGAAAGTTCTCTCCGAAGACGAGAAGCTCCGCAACGTCGAACTGCTCTTCGCCGCCGACGTTGAGGGCAGCATTTCCGCGGCTCGCGATGAGCATTACGTCCGCCCTGGTACCCGGCCGGAGCTGCGCTGGTCCACCATCATGGAGGATTTGCGCCGCCGCGACTTTTCGCTGAACGCGATTGCCATTTCGCTGAATCCGGCGTCGCGCGGGTTGCTGCTCGATCCCACCAACGGCCTATCGGACATCGAGCACGGCGAAGTCCGCGCGCTTTCTATTCACAGTTTCACCAATCAACCGGTGCGCCTGCTGCGCGCGCTGCGGTTGGCGGCCCGCATGGGCTTCAAGCTCGAATCCCGCACCCAGGAATGGTTCAACCTCGCCATCGAGCGCGAACTGCAGCTCACCATTACTCCTGAAGACGCGGGCGAAGAAGTGCGCAGCCTCAGCCGCGAAGAGCGTCCACAGCTCATCCTGAAGGAATGGGAGGAAGGCGATCTGCTCGAACGGGTCCACCCGACGATCGCCAAAAAGCATCCCGGCTACGACGCAATCAACCGGCTCATCAAGGTCCGCGACGATCTTTATATGGCGGGATTCCGCCCGCGCCTCGCTACGCCGATGTTGTTGGCGATTCTGACGCGTCTGAAGGATCGCGAGCTTAGCAGCACGTTATCAAAGCTCGGTTATCGCTCCGCCGAAATCGAAGCCATCGAGAAATTCCCGGAGAAGGCCACGGAGATACAGAAAGACCTCACCGGAAAGAAAACCAAGACGCCCATCGAGGCTTATCGTTACATCGAAAAGATTCCGATGGAATATGTCGCCTATCTTCTCGCGGAATCCAGCAACTCCGCCGCCCTTTCGAAACTAAAAGCGTTCCTCCACAAGTGGCGCCCGGTGCGCCAGGCCCTGCCCATCGTAGGCACGGAACTCGAAGCCCTCGGCATGCCTCGCGGCCCCAAATTCGACCAGATTGTGCAGGACGTGTTCGCTATCCAGCTGAATGGTCGCGCCAAAACTCCCGAAGAGCGCGTGAAAATCCTGCGCAAGCTCTCCGGCATCAAGGAACCTCCTAAGAAAAAAGAAAAAGAGAAGAAACCGGCAAAGGCCGAGAAGCACGTAGAAACGCCGGCCGAAAAGAAAGCCGCCGCCGCGGAAAAGCAGGCGACTCATGACCGCCACAAAGCCGGCATGAAAGCCGCCGCCGCCAAACACAAATCCAAAAAGTAATTTGTGAGTGCGAAAGCGAAGCTTTCGCTTTTACGGTTACAACTGCGTTGGGGCGCGATCTGAATCGCGCTCCAATCTTGAGCCATGTCATCCTGAGCGCGTTCTATGCGCGAAGGACCTCAACTTCTGATACCGGCACAATCGTTCCGCCGTCCTTCTACCCCTGTGCAAAACTCACAATCCAGTTCGCATTTCTCATCCCCGCGTTTTACAATCAACCTCCATGGGCAATCCGCAGTTTGTTCATCTCCACGTTCATACCGATTTTAGCCTTCTCGACGGCGCGTGCGAAACTTCCGAGCTTCTCGACGAAGCCTCGCGTCAGAAGATGCCTGCCGTGGCCATCACCGACCACGGCAATCTTTTCGCCGCCGCCAATTTTTTCAATGAAGCTTCCAAGCGCGACGTCAAGCCCATCATCGGGTGCGAAGTCTACGTCGCCAAAGGCAGCCGCCACGACCGCGGTGAAAAATCGGCGCCCTCAGCCAACGGAGATCGCGGCGAAATGGAGCCCGGCTCGCGCGGCAGCAATCACCTGGTTCTCCTCTGCGAAAATCTTGAGGGCTATCACAACCTAATCAAGCTCGTCTCCGCCGGATTTCTGGAAGGTTTTTATTACAAGCCCCGCATCGACCTGGATCTGCTCTCCAAGCACAGCAAAGGACTAATAGCGCTCTCCGCTTGCCTGCGCGGCCCGGTCACCGAGCCTGTGGTCGATGAAAAGTTCGATCTCGCCCGCGAGAATGCCTATCGATTGCGGGATATCTTCGGCAAAGGCAACTTCTTCCTCGAAATCCAGGACCAGGGCCTCGAAATCGAGCAGCGCGTGAACAAAGACCTCGTCCGCCTCGCGAAAGAAACCGGTATCCCCCTCGTGGCCACCAACGATTGCCACTATTTGCATCACAGCGACGCGCACGCCCAGGAAGTCTTGCTCTGCATCCAGACCGGCAAGACCATGAGCGACACGAATCGCATGAAGTTCGCCACCGACCAGTTTTATTTCAAGACCGCCGAAGAGATGGCCAAGGTCTTCCGCGAACTGCCCGACGCGCTCAGCCGCACCGTGGATATTGCCGCGCGCTGCAACGTGAAAATCGAACGCATCCCCAACGCTCTACCCGAATTCAAGGTTCCCGAGGGCCACACACCGGGTAGCTATTTCGAGAAGGTCGCCCGCGAAGGTTTCGCGCAGCGCGTGCCATTCCTCGAACGGCTCTTGCAGCAGGGCGCGCTGCGGCACCCGCTGGTGGAATACGAACGGCGCCTTTCGTCCGAAATCGAAATGATCAAGAAGATGCACTACGAGGGCTACTTCCTGATCGTCTGGGATTTCATTCATTACGCCCGCGCGCAGGAAGTACCGGTCGGCCCCGGCCGAGGTTCCGCCGCCGGCAGCCTGGTCAGCTACGCTCTGCGCATCACCGACGTCGACCCGTTGCAATACAATTTGCTCTTCGAACGCTTCCTGAATCCGGAACGCGTTTCCATGCCCGATATTGATATCGATTTCTGCATGCGCCGCCGCGGCGAGCTGATTGATTACGTGACGCGCAAATACGGGCGCGAGAACGTTTCGCAGATCATCACGTTCGGCACCATGGCCGCGAAAGCCGCCGTGAAGGACGTTGGCCGCGCAATGGACATTCCGTACGGCGAAGTCGATCGCCTAGCCAAAATGATTCCTACGACGCTTGGCATCGAACTTGAAAACGCTCTCGAAGAGGCTCCGCAACTGAAATCCGCTGTCGACAGTGATGAGAAGCTGAAAGACCTTATGGCCGTCGCCTTGCGCCTCGAAGGTTTGGCGCGCCACGCCTCCACGCACGCTGCTGGTGTAGTCATCTCGCCGCAACCGCTCACCGAGCTGGTTCCCGTCTACAAGACCAACCGCGACGAAATCACCACGCAGTACGACATGAACGCGCTCGAGCGCATCGGCCTGCTGAAAATGGATTTTCTTGGCCTCACGACGCTCACCGTTCTCCACGACGCGGTGAAAATGGTCGTGCAGAATCGCAACGTCAAGCTGGATCTCGACAGCCTCACCCTCGACGACGAAGCCACGTACAAGCTCTTCTCACGCGGCGAAACCACGGCCATCTTCCAGTTTGAATCTCACGGCATGCGCGACATCCTGCGCCGCTACCAGCCCACACGCATCGAAGATCTCACCGCGCTCAACGCGCTCTACCGCCCGGGCCCGATCCAGGGCGGCATGATCGACGACTTTATCAACCGCAAACACGGCAAAACGAAAGTCGCCTACGAGCTTCCGCAGCTGAAAGAAATTCTCGAGGAGACCTACGGCGTCATTCTTTATCAGGAGCAGGTGATGCAGATCGCCAATCTGCTCGCCAGCTTCTCTCTCGGCGAAGCCGACCTGCTTCGCCGCGCCATGGGCAAAAAGAAAAAAGAGGAGATGGCCGCGCAACGCGCCAAATTCCTGGCTGGCTGCGAGAAAAACAAGATCAACGAAAAGAAGGCCGTACGTATTTTCGACCTGATGGAGGAGTTTGCAGGCTACGGCTTCAACAAGTCGCATTCCTGCGCTTACGCGCTCCTCGCCTATCAGACCGCCTATCTGAAAACGCACTACCCGGTGGAATTCATGGCTGCGCTGCTCACCTCCGAAACCGGCAATGCTGAGCGACAGGTCAAGTACATCAACGAAGCCCGCGGCATGGGCATTTCGATTCTTCCGCCGGACGTCAACGAAAGCGATCTCTACTTCACGCCGGTGGGCGAGTCCATCCGCTTCGGTCTCGCCGCCATCAAGAACGTCGGCGAAAACACCGCCAAGGCCATCCGCGAATCCCGCCTCGGCCAGGGCGAATTCAAATCCCTCTACGAATTCTGCGAACGCATCGAGTCCCGCTTCCTCAACAAGCGCGTTTTCGAAAGCCTCATTAAATCCGGCGCGATGGATTCTCTTGGCCCCCGCGAAGGCATGCTCGCTTCCGTCGACGATGCCATCAACGCTATCCAGCGCGCCGCTCGCGCCAAGGAATCCGGCCAGCATGGACTATTCTTTGGAGGCGGCGCCGCTGCCGAACCCAAAGTTCATTTCGAACTCCGTGACGCTCCCCCGTGGAGCGAAGAAGAGCGTCTGACCAGTGAATACGCCATGCTGGGCTTCTACGTCTCCGGCCACCCGCTCGAAAAATACACCTCGCGCCTGAAAGATCTGGGCGCACTTTCGCTTGACGAGCTCGAAGGCCAGCGCAACGGGAAAGAAATCGCCGTCGCGGCGCTAATCGTGGGCACGCGCCCCATGCGCTCCAAAAAAGGCGCCCGCTGGGCCATCTACACCATTCAGGACATGACCGGCGTGCAGGAACTCCTCGCATTTCCGGAAAGCTTCGCCCGCCTGGAAAATATTCTGAAGCCCGGCGCGCCGCTGCTCCTGAAAGCCCGCGTGCAAATCGAAGAAGCCGGCACACGCCTTTCGTTGCAGGAAGCCCGGCGCCTGGAAGACGTTGCCGAACGAACCGGCCCCAGTGAGTTTCGCTTGCGCCTCGACATGAGCGTTCTGAATGATGAGACTTTGAGCCAGCTGGAGAATTTATTTGCAAGCACCCCGGGCCCAACTGCGATAGTGTTTGAACTGGTCTCCCCCGACGGCTCCATGGCATCCTTGCAGTCGCAAAAACGCATCCGCGTGAAGCCGGAACTCGAGGAAGCGGTCCGCCGCATCTGCGGCCAGCAGGCGATTCAGAGGGTTGCGTAATGTGCGCCGCGCAAAAAGATAAAAAGGTCACCGCAATCACGACGCTCGACCGCCAGCGCGAGATCGATCGCCTGGAAAAAGACGTCGAGGAATTGCGCCGCCTCGCCTCCACCGACGAGAGCGAGGAAGAAGTCGAGCGGTTGAAAAGGGAAGTACTCGAACTTCGCCGCGAGTTCTACACCCACCTCGGTCCCTGGCAGCGCGCCCAAATTGCACGCCACCCCCAGCGGCCTTACACTCTCGACTGGATTAATTTGATGTTCACCGACTTTGTCGAGCTCCACGGCGACCGCGGCTTTGGTGACGATAAAGCACTGATTACCGGCCTGGCAAAGTTCCGTGGACGACCCGTCGCCATCATCGGTCACCAGAAAGGCCGCGACACCAAGCAGCGCATCGACCGCAATTTCGGCCAGCCCAAACCCGAAGGCTACCGCAAAGCGCTGCGTATCATGGAACTCGCCGCCAAATTTGGCCGCCCGGTTTTGACGTTCATTGACACGCCCGGCGCCTATCCCGGCATAGACGCGGAAGAGCGCGGGCAGGGCGAGGCAATTGCACGCAACCTGCGCGAGATGGCACGCCTTCCGGTTCCCATCATCGTCACGGTCACCGGCGAAGGCGGCTCCGGCGGCGCGCTGGCTATCGCCGTTGGCGACCGCGTCAACATCCTCGAAAACGGTTTTTACTCCGTGATTTCGCCGGAAGGCTGCGCGTCGATCATCTGGCGCGACTCCACCAAAGCCGAAACCGCCGCCATCGCGATGAAAATCATGTCCACCGACCTGAAGGACCTGGGCATCGTCGACGAAATCATCCCCGAGCCCGACGGTGGCGCGCATAGCGACCATGAAGCCGCCGCCAAGATCTTCGGCGACGTGCTGGAACGCCAACTCTTGATGCTCTCCAACCAGCCCCCGAAGGATCTTCTCCACGCCCGCTACCAAAAGTTTCGCCACATGTGCGAGTTCTTCGACCTCGGCGCTTAGCGTAGCGGCCGGCTGTCGCCTCCCGGCGCGCAGGAACGCCCTCTTGAGCTGCCCATCGCCAAGCCTCCAAGGATCTACTTTCACCCCGCTACCAGAAGTTTCGCCACATCTGCGAGTACTTCGGCCTAGGCGTATAGCCCCCCGGTTCTACCTGCCCATTCCTCGAGTTAAAGTGACCGCCGGACATCGTGCCGGATCATCAGCTTCCACACCCGCACGATCCATCAACTCTCAGAAGTGGCCAGACATACGGAGTGCTTCTTCCTTAGGGATTTGCCAGCGTTAGTGTGGTCGCCTCAACAATCGCTCCCCCCAACGGTCCTGTAGTTTGTAAATCAAACAACTTGGGTGTATTGACGAAGACCGGATATGGCAAAGTGGCTGCGTTCGAGTCTTGCTGGATTGCATTTATGGCATGAAGAAAGATGTAATACGCAGTATAGAGATCGACAGTTATAGGTACTGTTGTACACGGCACCCGGGGTGCGATTGACCTGCCGACAACCAACTCGGAAACGGCGGGACGAGCGCTAACAAGTATGCTTACTTCGTTCGCGTCTTTGACGTTGAGGGGCGTTACATTCAAATCGATAACGCCGATTGCTTCGATGGTGCCGGAAATGCCGGCGAAGCTGGAACCACAGTCGGTGTCAGGTGGATCCCAAAGAATTGCGCCGGATAATGAGTCATAAGCAAGCGGCCCGGTCCCAAAGTATTGCAGCTTATTGCTATCAAATAGCATCGGGATATTTGTCGCCAGTACGTGGGATGTGGTGTCGATAATGCCCGCGTTTCCCGCGGCCGTCTGGCCGCTCATCGTGGAGTCAAAAGTCAGTTGCAGCGATCCCGCCGCACAGGCCGCGAGCTGCGTATTAAAATTAGGAAAGAGCGCATCTGAGTTCTGGCCCAAGAGCTGCAATGTCCTTTTAGCGCCCAGCATGTTGGATACTTCGACAGCTGGGACACCATCCGGGGCTATGCAGCGGGAGAACGAATCATTGTAAGCCTGGATCAAGAGTTTGATCAGCGCAGCCTGAGTTGCCTGGATTTCGGAGTTGAACGGCGCCTTTCCAGCCAGGCCAACGAGTTCGAGCTCCCTCTCCCAACTGATAGCGGTGTTTGCCGCTTGCTGTAGGAAGCTGTTGTCGCCACTTGCGGCATCGAGCAGCGGTTGGACAACATCGGTGTACGTCTGCTGGAGGAGCGTTGCGAGATTTTCCAGGTATTGGGGATCGAGCGTAGTATCAGGATTGTTCGGGTTCAATTCCCGCGACCTCTCCTGCTGGTTAAGTTGTGCAAGCTGTTGCTCCAGCCGCGCTTCCGCCTGTAGCGCAATAGCCGCCTGCAGGGTAGCCCCCAACGACGGGGCCATCCCCCAGCCGAATCCGGTGAAGTGCAGAATATTCATTGTGATCGCGGTTTTGAAGTCGAGCGGATAGATGTGGAAGTCTCCACCGGACGCACCATAACTGAAGCCCCACTCTTGTCCCACAGGTGCTGTCGACGGCGAAGTTATGGTCAGTGTTGCGGGAAGGAGGAGTCGGAGGCCCTGTGGCTGTAGCTCGACTCCGGCCGCGAACCCTCCGCTTAGGGGGATGTTCCCCACGGTGGCGATCGGGGTCATGGTAATCAGTTCGTCGCTTCGCAAGGCATTCTGAGGAATGCTCAGCGTGAATACCGATCCATCGGCGCCCGTAGCCGTAATTGTTCCTCCGTTCGCCGCGCTGATCAGCATTTGTACGGCATGGCTGGAATCCAGCATTGGCGTGACTGTGATTGGGTTCGCGGGTTTTTGAAAAATATCCAGAGCTCCAAGCAAGATAAACCGGTTGATGGCGAATCCGAGCGTAGATCCGCTGGACATGTACGTTCCCCGGATCGTCATCAGATATTTCGTTCCGGCGACCAAATTGGTGGAGTTGAATACCAGGTTCACAAAACTCGTCGAGGCCGAGGCCATATCAGAGAGCTGGAGGGGAAGCGAGCCGGATGCTGCCACTTCGTCCAGAGTTGCGCTCGTCACCGTGACAGATTGTGCGGTGGCTGCGCCGGCGTTGAGAATTGGCAGAAACACCGTAAAACTCCCATTCCCACCCGATACCGCGGGCGTTCCTGACTGAAGAGCGATCGTTTGTCCCAAGGATGTTTTGGTCGAAAGCGCCGCAAAGAAGAGGCACAGCAGCGCCAATAGTTTTCGCCCGAGGCTGGGCATGTGCATCATGGGGTTTTCTCCTCAAAAGAACTAAGGTCAACCGGCTGTATGGAAAGTGAAAAAGTTTTTGCCGCTGCCCGCTTCTCCTCGTACCCCTAAGCTGAAAATGGCCTCCCCTCCTTCAACGAGCGGAGAAGGTCCGGTCAGCACGGGTATTTGGAACCTCGAAGCGCAGAGAATTTATCGGGCGCGCTGGAACCCTCGGCGCCATTTGGCAACAACCGCGAGGCCGCTCCCGAGGAGCACAAGCGTCGCCGGCTCAGGTGTGGGTGTGCCACCGCCGCCTCCACTGTTCACTCCAGGGACGGCGACATCCACCGTTTCTATCGCGCTCAGGTCGCCATTGGCATTCTCAAGTTGAACATCGATTGAAACTGTGGATCCCGCTGAAACGGTCCCCAATTGCACATTAAACAAATCGAGAATCGAACTGGTTGTGCCGTTCCCGATGGAAAAATCAGTCGAGGTGCCAAGCAGCTGATTGGGTGTCACAACTGTCGGGTCGTAATTGAAGAAATTGAAGAAAAAATCTGTCGCGTTGAGATCGACGCCGGAACTATTCGTGACCGAGCCGGTGAACATAGCGGTCCCGTTGCTCGCCGCTGACACCGTTGTTGCCGTAAGTTGGAAGGAAATCCCATCCGCTTTTGAGGGACTCAGGTTCAGAAAAAGAAAGCCGAGAATCGCGCAAAGGGAACGGCCGACTTCGCTCCAAGTTACGCGTGCATTCACGGAAGCACCGGATTCTGGCGCTTCCTGTGGAAGACTCCCAATCCAGTTAGACCGATGCCCAGCAGAAGCAGCGACGTCGGCTCCGGCGTAGGAGTTGGTGGGTTCAAAGGCGTCGACGTCAGGGTAATGTCGTAAATGCCGGGGTCATTGGTAATCGTGATAAACGGAGACCCGACGATATACTCTGTTTGCTGGCTTCCCAAGACGCCGTTTGAGACCAACGAGTCGGTTTCCTCGGAGCAGGCGCCAACGGTACAGCCTCCCCCATTCACCGTTAGTAGCGAGAGTTGCGTGGATTGCCCCACAGCCAGGCCATTCAGCAGCGTTACGAACTGGCTGAACGTTCCCGAGAGCGCGAAGGTCAACTGGCTTTGAATGCCACTGCCGCTAAAATCCAGCGTGTTATTCGTGATTGTCAAAAGCGTGTACGCTCCGCCCGGGCCGGTCAGGTCTGCGGGGGCCAGACCAAGGTTGTTGGAATTCGTCCAGATCGGCTGAGTGGAGGTTGGATTCGATGCGGGGAAGGGCACAACCGTGGAGGTAAACTTCCAGGAAACCCCATTGTCAATGTTTATGCCGCCCCCGGGAAAGACAATGAACGCAGTGCTTCCACTGACGTTCTGGCCGTCGGAGAGTCCTACCGAGTCGGCTTTGGCCCGCGTGGCCCCCACTGTCAAAGCGCAGATCGCAAGGCAGAGCAGAGAGTAAGTCGAAATGGACCGGGTTTTCATTGGCTTTCCTCCTTCAAAGTCGGCATGGCATCTGGGGACAACTTCCGTCGGCAGAAGCGCTAAGCGCCGTTTCCTCGGCTCCGGGTAAACCTTCAGCGGTTTACTTGGGACGCTCTGCCAACACAATCGCTGTACTGTAGGCCGACCCCGCGCAGAAGCAAGGGACACTAGCGGTCACCAGTCGAATGACCGCATTTGGCCGCCTCCCAGGAATTAAGTTCTCCGCGAGCCACGTTTCCGATACAATACCGTCCCTCTACGTCCCCCACGGAAGACCCCCTGATGAGCTCTGAAACAAAGGGCTTAACGAATGAGGGCCCTGCTCGCTCGCCAGGTGACGACCGGCTGGCGTCCTGGAAAGAGATTGCTGCCTACCTGAAATGCAGCGAACGCACCGTGCGGCGTTGGGAGTCGGAGGGCCTTCCTGTCCATAGGCATTCCCATAAAAAGAAGGCCGGCGTTTACGCTTATAAGTCCGAAATCGACGCGTGGTGGGAGCGCGACCGACACCGGCTGGAAACACCGAGTGGGACGGAAGGGGCAATCGCAGGGATAGCCCTAGAACCAGCCGAAGAGACGCCAGCCGGTCCTGCCCATACACCAAGATGGCTTGTCTCTGGCATGGCACTTGTTTGCTTGTTCCTGCTCATAGGCTTGCTCAATGTCGAACGAATCCGCACCCGCCTGTTGGGGGAATCGCCGGCGGGGCATATCCACACGCTGGCGGTGTTGCCTCTGCAGAATCTTTCGCATGACTCGGAGCAAGACTATTTCGCGGATGGAATGACCGAGGAGCTGATTACCGACCTCGCCCAGATCAGCGCCCTGCGGGTAATCTCGCGGACATCGGCGATGCACTACAAAGGAACCACCAAGACACTGCCGCAGGTTGCTCGGGAATTGAACGCCGATGCTGTATTGGAGGGCTCCGTGCAACGCTCTGGAGAGAAAGTCCGCATCCGGGTCCAATTAATCTACGCGGCGTCGGACCAGCATCTCTGGGCGGAAAGTTACGAGGGTAGTTTGCGTGACGTGCTGGATTTGCAGAATAAAGTGGCCAACGAGATTACCAGGCAAATCAAAATTCAGCTTACGCCCGAGGAGAAGACACGTCTTGCCAGCGCGCGGCCGGTTAATCTGGAAGCCCACGAGGCTTATCTCAAGGGCCGCTACTACTGGAATCTACGAACCGAGAAAGGCTTCCAACAGGCAGTCCGATACTTTTACGAAGCAACGCAAAGTGATCCCAACTACCCGCTGAGCTATGCCGGCTTGGCCGATAGCTACATCCTGCTTGGCGAATACAGTCTGCTGCCACCCCAGGAAGCCTTCCCGAAAGCCCGGACTGCGGCTGCTAAAGCTCTGGAACTCGACGAATCATTGGCCGAAGCGCATAACGCGCTGGCGGCGGTGAAAGTGGATTATGACTGGGATTGGCCGGGGGCCGAACGCGAATTCCGGCGCGCGATTGAGCTGAACCCCGGCTATGCGACTGCACACCAGTGGTACGCCGAGTTGCTAGCGCAAATTGGCCGGAATGAAGAGGCTCTTGCCGAGATCAAACTGGCGGAGCAGCTCGATCCTTTCTCTCTCATCATTAACGTTGTGCATGCCGATGCCCTTCGATGCGCGGGGCAAAACGACTTGTCAATCGAGCGACTGCGGAGAACGCTCGAGATTGATCCCGATTTTGCTCACGCCCATTTTCATCTGGGCATGGCGTATCTGCGTAAAGAAGCGTTCGCTGGCGCGATTGCCGAATTTCAAAAAGCGGTGAGCCTCTCTCCCAACGTGACGGACTACAAAGGAGGCTTGGGATACGCCTATGGCGTTGCTGGCGAGCGCGCAGAATCGCGCAAGTTGCTGGAGGAATTAAAGGCGCGATCCAACCAAAGCTATGTCCCCTGGTTCTACATCGCGGAGATCTACGCGGGGCTGGGGGAGAAGGATCAAGCCATGGCGAACCTGGAAAAGGCCTACGAGCAACACGAGCAGGGGCTCGCGGTCATGAACAGGGCCCCGATGTTTGATCCGCTGCGCTCCGATGCGCGGTTTAAGGACTTGCTGCGCCGCATGAATCTTCCTCTCGAAGCTCCGGCAGCAGCATTAGCCCACAACTAGGAGAACCGTCGGAGTCGATTCACAACTTGTTTTCGCCCCCGTGCCGCTTCGCCACAGCCGCCACATCGTTGGGTTCTTCCACCCAATCCTCCTCCCGCCCCATATCGAGGGGTTTACTTTGCGTCAAGGCACGCCATTTTACTCCGTGTACTACGAATAATTATCAGGCACACTTTTTCTATCTGCTTTTCGAAATTTTCAGGGCCACTCAAGGACGACTTGCGCGTATTGGAGGCAGTCCATGCCGAGTTCGAATTACAAAGTGGAACGGATCGCACTCATCCTCCTGCTGGGTCTTGCACTGCTGACGGCCCTGGTGCCGCTCGTCGTGATCCACGACCCCAATGGTGCACAGGCCAGCAATGTGTTTGACCTTCCCTCGGGGATTAATCAGTTGCAAGCTGAGCTACGGATTGTCGCGCCCATAAAATCCGCCGCTTATTCTGGCCCAGCCGTATCCACAGGAGTCGCCCCACCTGCCAGGCCCGGCCCCCTGCCGATACCGTTTAGTATCCGCATGGCGCCCATTGTTCCCTGGTGTGTCTTTGCGGCGCTGTTTTTTTCGCTGCTGGCGCTGCTGGATCTTCTGTTCTTTAACAAAGCCGTTGCGATGCTCAGCCTGATCGGAGGGTTTTTGGGTGCGGTTGCCCTGCTGCATGTGCTGGTGCTGGGTTCCGACCTGCAGGCCTGGACTGATGCGTTGAGAAGCATAACCGAACTTAGCGCACCAACTGATTTGACCCTGGGCGCGCGGATTTTGACCATCAATTCGTTTCTAATTACCCCCGGAGTTGGGTTATTTGTGCTGACCACGTGCTTGCTTTTGGTGCCCCTGCTGGCTGTGACGCGCGGTGTCGCGCGGCTCAGCGACTTCCTGCAAAGCGCAGCACGAGTCCGCGCTTCGCAACCGGTTCACATTCGTCCGCTGAATTCGCAATGCCCGGCGGAGACCTGCATGAGCTTGGACCTTTCGCAAAGTGGTCTTTATCTGGAGAGCCCGTCGAACCACTACTACGTGGGAATGGAACTCCACCTGACCCGCAATCAGCGTGAGGCAACCCCGGCGAACCCCGAAGAACACGGCTACGTGGTGCGGGTGGAAAAGATAGACAAAGGCGGATGCCGCTTTGCGGTGCACGTGATTTCAACTGCAAATGGCTAGCAAATGAGGCTCGGAGGGATCCTGCCTCTTGTCTGTGTAGCGCCGGCATCCTGCCGGCAAGCGTTCTGAGCTTTTTGTTTCACCGCAGCTTCGCTACATCAAGATATGCCGGCCCACCGAACGCTCCCGCCGAGGCGTATACATACGGCCATTTGGTCATCCCGGCTTTCAGTGGATTTTCCACGGTGTATCGAATGGCCCGTTTTAGTTGTTCTCTATCGCGTATCAGATGGTCGTAATACTCTCTTTGCCAAAGCTGGCCGGACCGTGAGAGTTGCCGATTGATCTCCACGCCGGTAAATGATTTCCAAGCGTGAAGAATTTCCGCCAGGTCGTATTCCACGAATGGAAGAAACACAACATGCACATGATTTGGCATAACGCACCAGGCGAGCATCCGGTACCTAGTACCATCGAATTGCTTGAGTGCGGAAGCGACAATGTCGGCAATGCGCGGCTGGCGTAAAATACAAGTGCCCGCACCTTGATCCAGGAAGTCTTCCAGTTTTCTGGCCAGACCTCGCTCCTTCGGTTTCACGAGTTTGCCCCGGCGTAGCTCCGGGACCACGGATTGCGGGAGTGAATCGGCCAAGCGAAAACGTCACGAAATAGATTCCGCCTTCAGATTCCCAGTGGGGCAGGTACCCCCGGGTTCGGATTCGACTCCCACGCATGAGACGAATGCTAGGATTCGGCCCTTTTAGGTTCAAGCAAAATGTTTTGGAACGCTTGCCGGCAGGATGCCGGCGCTACGCTCGGGGCCCCTTTCGACCCCGTGCCGCTTTCGCTACGCGCGCATCATCGTTTCGTTGTCCCGCTCCAGTCCTCGCACTAATCTGAAGATGCACCGCACCACTACCAGCTCAGGGGACTTCAGAGCCGCGTTGCAAGCTGTCAACAAAGGACAGAGTCATCATGTCGGAACCTTTCCGTCCGTACGAAAAACTGGTTGAGATCTCCATCTTCGGCAAGAAGTTTCAGGTGCCGGAACGCAATTCCTTGCTGCGCTGCTTTCAGTTCATCAGCCCGGAAACCATCCCCTACGGGCGTTTCTGCTGGAACCAGGATTGCCAGTATTGCCGCGTCACCTGCCAGCTTCCCGATGACGACGAGTCGCGCGAAATGCTCTCTTGCAAATTCATCGTCATGCCCGGCATGGAAATCACCGAAATGAGCCAGGAGCTCAAGTGGTGCCTCCGCTCCAAGCTCCCCTCCGACGCCGCCGTTTCCAAGTAACCACACCGCTTGACTCATGGTTCTCATTGTGAGAACCTATTCTTCCATGCGTGTCATTAAACGAGGTGCTTTGGAGCAGTTTTGGAGAATTCATCTGGACGCTCAGGCAAACCTCGAATCCTGGTATGGCGTGATGCGCAAGGCTGTGTGGAAAACACCTGCGGAAATGAAGCAGATTTATCCCAGCGCTGATTTGGTTGGGCGCAGGACGGTGTTCAATATTTGCGGCAACAAGTACAGGCTGATTGTGCGAGTCAACTATCAAACGCAGCGGGTCTTTGTTCTGTATCTGCTGACGCACGCGGAATATGACAAAGGAACGTGGAAGCAATGAGCACTACAACAACCGATCTGAATGGGAAAACATACGCGCAACTCCTTGGGCGCACGCTTCCTCATGTCATCCGTACCGATGAGGACTTGGACCGTTTGACCGCGGAGCTCATGCGTTTGGATGACCTCAAGAATCCTTCCCCTGAAGAAAAAGAGCTGGCTGAACTTTTGACCGTCCTGATCGGCGAATATGAGGAACGCCGCTATCCGATTCGCAAGGCAAGCCCGCGGCAAACCCTTCAACACCTGATGGAAGCGCGCGATCTGACCCAAAAAGACCTCTGGAAAGTTTTCGGATCAAAAGGCATTACGTCCGAAGTGTTTCACGGTAAAAGAGCCATCAGTAAAACACAGGCGAAAAAGCTGGCCAAGTTTTTCCACGTGAGCATCGAACTGTTCATCTAACCCACTTCGACACAATGCCATAATCCGGCACAACTTCTGCCTCGGCTTCGGGTTCTTCCCAGCAACCAACGGTGCGGTTGCGCGGCAGCATTACCCCGAAACCATCCCGGCTTCGCAGCCGCCCCACCTCCCAGCCGCAGGAGCCTGGTTTTGAGTATTTGCCTCCTCATCCTGCTTGCTCTACCATTTTTGTTTATGGCCCTTCCCACACTTTTGCCCTGTGATGGCTGCGGACAACCCGCTTCGCCAGAGCACATTGCGCGCCGCCTGAAGCGCCTCGAATGGGCCACTCGCTTCCGTCCCATCCACATCCAGGTGCTCCTCCTCACAGCTTCTGCCCCTGAAGCCGACTCCGACTTTCTATACTCTCCCAAGTCCGGATTCACTGGTCAGGCCGGCGTGGTTTTATCGGCAGTTGGCATCTCTAAAGCAGGGAAGTCCTCTGAGGAAGTTCTCGCCGACTTCCAAAAACGCGGCCTCGTCCTCGGCTCGCTGCTCGAGTGTCCCATCGAAGCCGGCGCCGAGTCCGGTGAAGTCCGCACCCTTCTCGAGCACCACCTCCCCCAATCCATCGCCCGAATCCGCCGCTCCCTGAAGCCAAAACGCATCCTGATAATCGCGCCCGAACTCCAACCGCTCCTCCCGCAACTCACCGAGTCGGCCCTCGGCTGCCCAATTTTTTTCACTCCGCTCTCGACTTTCCACGGCGAAACGGCATCAAATTCTCAGGAGATCTCAACATTCCGTGCGGCCCTCTCAGCCTCAACGGGGCAGGGTGCCTAGCTCTGCCCTGTGACTTCCATCACTGAGTTTCGTTATGGCCCAACAGACACTAACTGTGGCACGTTGAAACTTCGTGGTGTGCTAAGATGTCGTTTGAAACCGCTCCCTTAGGGGTGATTTGTGCAGAATCGGGCAAAATTCGGTGTTGGCATCGGGGTGATCGTGGCGGCCTTGTCGTTCCTCGCCTGGCTCGGTTATGGCGAGAGCAAGACCTATTATCACACCATCGCGGAATACCAGACGTTGAACGCCACGGACCGCGCTCATCGCATCCGCCTTGCTGGGATCGTTGTCGAAGGCAGCATCAAGCCCGGCTCGGGTCGCGTGGACTTCACACTGGAAGAGCAGGGGAAAACGCTCCCCATCACGTACGTTGGCAGCGATCCTTTGCCGGACACGTTTAAGGACAACTCTCAGGCTCTGGTGGAAGGGCGTCCGGGCGCCGATGGCCGCTTTGTCGCCGAACATGTGCAGGCCAAGTGCGCTTCCAAGTATGAAGCCGCTCCCGGTGGCGACAAGCCAGCCCCGTCCGGCACTACCCAGCGAAGCAGCATGTAACGGCCAGTTAAAAATCCTCGGGGAGAGGCGAAAGCGCTATGGATGTATTCGGTTCGTTTACGCTCCTGCTGGCCTTTGTCTGCGCAGTGTACGCGTTAGTCGGCGGCATCGCCGCCATCATGACCCGGCATCCGCTGCTTGTGAAGAGCACGCGGCAAGCCGGCATGGCCACCTGCGTACTGATTTTCATCGCCACGTTCAGCCTTGAGTATCTCTTCTTCAGCGACAATTTCTCCCAGGCATACGTCGTCTCCCACAGCAATCGCGATCTCTCCGTTTTTTATAAAATTGGCGCGCTCTGGTCCGGCCAGGAAGGCTCGCTGCTCTTCTGGAGTTTCCTGCTTTCGATCTACGTAATCTCGGTTCTGATCACCTATCGCAATAAAAATGGCGAGTTGATGCCGTATGTCGGCGTGGTCCTTGCGGGCGTCCAGACTTTTTTCCTTATCCTGAACAATTTCGTTGAGAGCCCGTTCAAGACTCTCGCCACGGTAAACGCCAGTGGCGCGCTTGAACCCTTCACCCGCATGGACGGCAATGGATTGAATCCTTTGCTGCAATATCCAGAAATGGTCATTCACCCGCCGAATCTTTACTCCGGCTATACAGGCTTCACCATTCCATTCGCGTTTGCGCTCGCCGCCTTGCTCGCGCGCTACCCCGGCGAAAAGTGGATTCACCTTACCCGCAAGTGGACCATGATCGCCTGGTGCTTCCAGTCAGTCGGCATTCTTCTCGGCGCGCACTGGGCCTATGCCGTTCTCGGCTGGGGCGGTTACTGGGGCTGGGATCCGGTTGAGAATGCTTCGTTGCTGCCATGGCTTTCCGGGACGGCGTTTCTGCACTCCGTTATGATGCAGGAAAAGCGCGGGATGATGAAGGTCTGGAACGTGTGGCTGGTCTTCTGCACGTTTATGCTGTGCATTCTGGGAACATTCCTCACGCGCAGCGGAATAGTCAGTTCCGTCCACGCGTTCGCGAACTCGCACATCGGGCCGTGGTTCGTCGGCTTCCTGGGGCTGACGCTGATTGTTTGCTTCATCGCTTACGTGAAGAATCGCGATTACTTGAAGAGCGAAAACCAGCTCGATTCCATGATTTCCCGCGAGTCCAGCTTCCTGTTTAACAACCTGCTCTTCCTCGTCGCCTGCATCGCGGTTCTTGCCGGCACGCTTTTCCCCGTGTTCACCGACTGGCTCACTCCCTCGCGCATCAGCGTTGGAGCGCCCTATTTCAACAAAATCATGATTCCGATTGGCCTCGCCATCCTGTTCCTCACCGGCGTCGGCCCGCTTCTTGCATGGCGCAAGACTTCGCCCGACAGCCTGAAGCGTAATTTTCGCTGGCCTGTGATGTTCGGCCTAATGAGCGGCGTTGCCGCGTTCTTGCTGGATTATCGTAACGCTGCTTCTATTCTCTGCCTGGCGCTCTGCGGCTTTGTCTTCTGGACCATCGTGATGGAGTTCTACCGCGGAGCGAAAGTCATTTCCGCGCGCACCGGCATGAGCCTGCCAATGGGAGCGCACGAACTGGCCATGCGCAACACGCGGCGCTACGGCGGCTACGTCGTCCACTTCGGCATGGTGCTCATTTTCATCGGCCTTGCGGGTTCCGCGTTCAACACCGACGTCCAGCGCCCGATGAACCTCGGCGAATCCATGAAGCTCGGGCGGTACACTCTTGTGCTGCAAAGCGCCGACACCAAAGCCGAAGAGAACTACACCGCCCAGCGCATGATCGTCGAAGTGCTGAAAGACAATAAGCAACTGATGATGCTGTATCCCGAGAAACGCAAGTTCCAGGGCGCCGACGAAGGCAACGGCACCATGGTGGCCATCTATTCCACGCTTCGGGAAGACGTCTACGTAGTCTTCGCGGGCATCGACGGGGACACGAAACTCCCGGTGATCCACGCCTTCCTGAATCCACTTGTGAAATGGATATGGCTCGGCGGCGTCTGGGTGGTGATGGGCACGCTGCTCGCGCTGATGCCCAATCGCCGCGCCCAGCTTGCCACTGCGCTTGTGCCGCAAACCGCTCCGCCTTCACCGATCGCCCAGGCTCTGAATCCATCCGTAACCCTGCGTGAGGGCCATGACTAACCGCTCTAACTCCGAGGCAAGTCGCTCCGTCCCCGACGATGTCATCCTGAGGCTATCCGGCGAGGATAGCCGAAGGATCTCAACGTCAAATGTTTCCCCTGCGTTTAATTCGAAGCGCCTCCGCCTCCTCGCAGCGCTTTTCGTCATCGCATTTTTCGCCGTGCTGCCGCTCCTTGCCCAGCAGCAAGCCGACCGCGTCAAGCAAGTCGGTGGCAAGTTTCTTTGCATGTGCGGCTGCGGCCAGATTCTTACCCAGTGCAACCACGTCGGCTGCACGATGTCCGCATCCATGCTGAAAGAATTGGGCGCCATGGTGAACCGCGGCGACTCCGAAGACAAGATCACGCAGACGTTCGTTCAGGAATTCGGCACAACGGTTTACGCCGAGCCGCCAAAGTCCGGCTTCAGCCTGGTCGCCTGGCTCATGCCTGTTTTTTATTTTCTCGCCGGTGCCGCAATCGTGGTTTTCTTCGTCATGAAATGGCGCAAGCAAGCGCCTGCTCCGGCCGCCGTCGCTCCCGCCGGCGTGCACATCTCCCCCGAGGCCTACGAGCGCGCTCGCTCCCAGGCCAACCGGGAAACTGAGGACTAGTCCCATGCCCTCCCTTCTGCTCGCAATGCTCTTCACCGCCGGCCCCGAATGGGCCATCTACGGCGCCTGCTTCGGCCTCGCCGCCGCGGTTTTTCTTTTCATCTTCTATATTCAGCCCGACGCGTCCGACCTGGCTCCTCACCGCACCAAGCTCGACCAGCTTCTCGAGCGCCGCGACACCATCTACGACAATCTGCGCGACCTGAAATTCGAATACCGCGCCGGAAAATATTCCGAAGGCGATTACGAAACCATGAAGGTCACGCTCGAGAACGAAGCCGCCCTTGTTCTCGCCGAAATCGAACAAGTCACCGATTCACAGATTCGCCGCCCACGCCCCGCCGCTCACCCGGCCTCCGCTGACCGGAGCGCTCGATGAAGGCTTTCTGGCCGCGCCTCGTCACCATCGCCCTCACCGCACTTTTCGCCGCCTCCGCATCACTCGCCGGAACCATCCACGGCTCGGTGGTGAACCGCACCACGGGCAAGCCAATTCCAAACACCGATGTCGATCTGCTGAGCCCCACGCAGGGCATGGCCCTGCTCGCCACCGTTAAGAGTGATGCGCAGGGCCAGTTCACCGCCACCAACGATTCCATCGGCGCGGGTCCTGTTCTTATCAGGGTCACCTATCAGGGGGTCAGCTTTAACGGTTTTGCGCCGCCGGGCCGCCCCCAAGTGGATGTCGAAGTGTTTGACGTCAGCAAGGATCCGAAGACCGTCACGCCCGCATCCCACGTCGTCATCTTTCAGCCGCGCGACGGCAAACTGATCGGCGCCGAAGAGTACAACGTCAAGAACGATTCGAAGCCAGGCGTCGCTTATTTCCGCACCGAAGGAACTTTTGAATTCGCCATTCCCGAAAAAGCGACGCTGCAGAATGTCACCGCCACCGGCTCCCTCGGCATGGATGTTCCGCAAGCCTCGATCGACAAGGGCAAGGGCCGCTACGCCATCGCTTACGCGTTCCATCCCGGCGAAACCAACATCCGGCTCTCGTACGAGGTTCCGTATCCCGGCAATTCCGCCACGCTGAAGCTTCCCGCCGCTTACGCTGGAATGCGCATGCTCCTCGTCGCTCCTCCGGGCGTCACCCTTACCGGCGACGGCATCAGCGCCGCCGGCCAGGAACAAGGTATGAACGTGTTCCTCCACGACGCGCTTGCCGCCAAAGCATCGCTGGCCGTTTCCGTTTCCGGTGTAGGCTCGCCCCAAGCCGCCGAAGCCGCGGATGGCCAGGACCAGCAGCAGGGTCAGGAAGGGAATTCGCGCACGCAGGGCCAGCAGGTGGACGTCGCTCCGCCGCGGCTTAATCAGATCCTTTCACCCTGGTATAAATATCTAGTCTTTATTCTTGTGATCGCCGCCGCTTTTTTGGTATTTGCGTTCATCCTGTCGCAGAAGAAAATCGTCGTTGTCGGTTCTGGGGATGACATTGGCGAGCCCCCTCCCACAAATGCTGGCAAACCTGACAAGGGAAAGCGCTCCAAGAATCCGGCCGACAAAGCTTCTGACGCGAGACAACAGTCGGCCATCGTGGAGTCGGTCAAGGATAAGGTCAATGCCAATCTCGACTCGTTGAAAGAAGAAGTCTTTCGCCTCGAATTGCGCAAGCAGGCCGGCACGATTTCCGAGGAGGATTACGCCCGCGAAAAGTCCCGCGTCGAAAAACTCCTCCGCGACCTGGTCCGCGGCTAACGTCCGGTAGCATAGGCTTCAGCCTGTGCTCCGAAGCTTTTGTAGGGGCCGGGCTTGCCCGGCCCGCTCTTGGGGTTCTTAAAGAGGCTTCAACGTTTTCGCTGTATTTAAAACCGCGCGTCCCTCCTCGCGCTCCCGCGGAGCCGCGCCAAACAAGATTAATCGTGGCCCCACAAAAACTATCGCCAACCGGCCTTCGCTTCGAGAGCATCGATAAACGCTACGGCGGGATCTTCGCTCTCCGCCGCGTAACGTTCGAAATCTCCGCCGGCGAATGCACCGTCCTCGCCGGTCGCAACGGCTCCGGCAAAACCACGCTCCTCCGCATCGCCGGGCAAATCGTCCGGCCCACTGCCGGGACACTCTCTTTTCCCGGCAGCAGCCCCGATTCCGAGGGCAGTTCCCGTCCCGGCTACGTCGGCCACAGCACCATGGTCTACGACGAGCTGACCGCCGAGGAAAATCTCCTCCTCTTTGCCCGTCTGCAGAAAGTCGAGTCGCCCGTCGCCCGCGCTGAAGCTCTTCTCCGCGAAGTCGGCCTTTATGAGAGGCGAGGCTCTCTTGTCCGCACCTTTTCCCGCGGCATGCGCCAGCGCATCGCCATCGCCCGGGCGTTGATCCACCGTCCCTCCGTGCTGCTTCTCGATGAGCCCGCCACCGGCCTCGATCCCCTCGGCATCACCTGGCTCGCCAGCTCTCTCCGCGAACTCAATCAAGCCGGTTGCACCATCGTCATGAGCCTCCACGGCGTGTCCGAAATCTCCGCGCTCGCCACTCGCGCGGTCCGCCTCGATGCCGGCAACGTCATCGCCGACACAAAAACCGGCGCCTCATTGCACGACATTCTCACGTTTGGAGCCGCCTGAGCCGCCATGAGCCTCTTCTCCAACACGGCGGTCCTTCTCAGCAAGGAGCTTCGCACCGAATTCCGCTCCCGCGAACTCCTCACCACCACGGTCGTTTTTATTCTCGTCGTCCTCATCCTTTTCAGCTTCGCGATCAGCCCAACCACAGAAGAGTCGCGCGAATTCGGCCCCGGTCTCCTCTGGCTCGCAATTCTTTTCGCCGCGTCGCTCATGTTGCAGCCCTGCTTCCTTCGCGAGCAGAGCAACGACACGCTCAGCTCCCTTCGCCTGGCCGTCAGCGATCCTTTCTCCATCTTTCTCGCGAAATTAATCGCCAACACGCTCTTCCTGCTCCTCACCGAGCTGATCATGCTTCCGTTTTTCGCCATTTTCTACAACGTGCCGATCCTCCCCGAATTTCATTGGCTCGTCCTCGTTTTGTTCCTCGGCAGCCTCGGCATTTCCGTCGCCGGCACGGCGCTTTCTGCCATCTCCGCGCAAGCCCGCATGCGTGAGCTGCTCCTGCCGTTGCTGCTGCTGCCGCTGCTGACGCCTGTGCTGGTCGTCAGCGCCACCGTTACTGTCAGCCTTTTCGAACGCGAGCCCGTCGTCAAAGGGAAGGGAATCGCGTTCCTCGCTGTCTTCGACGTCGTCTTTTTGACGGCGCTATGGCTTTTCGGCGAATATCTTCTGGAGGAATAACGGGCATGACCAACCGCATCATCCTCGGCGCCGTCGCCATCCTGCTGGTGCTGGCGTCCGCCTATGCGGCGTTCTTCATAGCGCCGGAAGAGCGCACCATGGGCCTTATTCAACGCATTTTCTATTTTCACGTGTCCAGCGCCTGGGCGGGATTCACCGCATTCTTCCTGTGCTTTCTCGGCAATCTTCTCTATGTCTGGAAGCGCGCGCAAAAATATGACTGGCTCGCCGTCTCCGGCGCCGAAGTCGGCCTCGCCTTCACCACCGTTGTGCTGATCACCGGACCCATCTGGGC